>ENA-ORUW01001124-ORUW01001124.1-human-gut-metagenome-genome-assembly--contig:-NODE-1124-length-20573-cov-23.261916_pt1 | contig 20573 bp, 20 predicted proteins | sample MGYA00242088_ERZ509227 | MGnify/ENA primary metagenome ERZ509227 (study PRJEB26280, sample SAMEA2338816) | human gut metagenome | biome: human gut; feature: human-associated habitat; material: faeces... | reverse complement strand
CACAGGACTTAAAATCCTGCGGGACTTATACTCCCGTACCGGTTCGATTCCGGTCTGCGGCATTGGTGTGAGGTGCTTCAAATCCTTGTAAACAGAGGATTTGAAGCACTTTTTGCTTATTCTTTTAATTTCTGATGTTTCTGGAAACTGTTCTAATCGACAACAATTTTAATAGGGGAACACTTTCCGCTATTGCATTTGCTTTCGGAAACACTGCAAGCGGCAACTCCCAATGTAATATTCATCAGAGCTTTCAATATAATTTTATCTCCTGCTTTGGAGAGTGGTTCTTCCACTAAAATACTGCCATCAGAGTTAATTTTTGTGTGCATGAATAAGTTGACAGGTGTAATAATAGCACGTCGTTCTTCAAGCGCCTTATTGATATTATCAAAGCAGCTGGGGTGTCCTCCGCCGTTTTGATAAAAGAAGTCATACATTTCCGGTCTGCAACATGGATGAAGCAAATCGTGTTCTCCCACATCGTCAGAAAGTACCTTCATCATGGGTTGATATAAATTGGTATAAATAATGCTACCAACATTTAACTTTAGAGACTCGTTACAGTCTATCGTCACACCGGTTGAAAGAAATTCATTTACATTTCCAGTCGCTTCGGCAAAAAAATCTACCACTTGGCCGCCTTCAATATCGATCACTGTAATGCTTTGACCCTGCTTAATATCGATTTTCATTCCAGAACAGGCTGGAATAATATACTCTTTACTCATTGTATCCGCCTCCATAAATTCCAAGTTGTTTATGCGATCATTGTATCACTGTACATAAACTTTATCCAATTCTTAATACTATCAACTGAATAAAAGATCACCGCCACAGAAGAAATGATCAAAATTATTATCATTGTAAGGAGAATTCGTATAGACATTGGACAGTGTTTTTCGGTTAAAGAATTGTGGATTTGCTATATTTACTGTATAATAATGCTTTGAAAGTAAGCATAAAACGAGGTGTTTTTTGTGTACCATATAGCAATTTGCGATGACGAAAAAGAATTTATTCGTGAGATTACGAACTTGCTGCGCAGATATGAAAAAGAGAGCGGAAAAAAGTTTCGAATCACGGAGTTTTGTGACGGAAGTGACTTGCTCAAAGGCTACCAGACGGATACTGATTTGATTTTTATGGATATTCAAATGGAAAAACTAGACGGCCTGAATACGGCAGAGGAAATCCGTAAGATGGATGATGCCGTCGGCCTGTTCTTCCTGACTTCCCTACCTCAGTATGTATGGAGAGGCTATGAATACGGCGCGGTCAATTATTTGCTCAAACCAATAAAATATGCCCGGCTAAAAATAGAACTTGACCGTTTCTTCAGCCATTATCACGGAAAAGACGAGCCATACCTCTCGTTTTCAAACGATATGGGGAAATACAAAGTTCTTTATAAAAATCTGCGTTATGCAGAAACCTGCAAACGCAATGTACTGCTTCATTTTGAGGGACAGGAACAGGTCATATATAAAAGTATGAAAGAAATCTCGGCTCTTTTGGAAACACAGAGACTGTTTGCCAAGTGCCACGCAAGTTTTATCGTGAATATGGCGTATGTAAAAAGCGTGGAGAATCTCGAGGCGGTACTCGCTACCGGGGAGAGGATCCCGATCAGCCAGCCGAAACGCAAAGCGTTTATAGCAAGATTGGCAGACTTCTGGGGGGATATGCTATGATGTGGATCTATCAGGCACTGGACATAATAACGACTTTCTCTCAATCCCTCATTATTTTTGTAATGGGCGAAACTCTATGTAGAAAGCCGCGTGCGAAGTTTTCAAGATGGATGCCGCCTGTAATAATTACGGCAACGACCTTTTTATGGACCTGGTTTATTGTGGATGCGACGTATAAACTCCCCTGTGTCCTGCTTTTGCTGATCATCTTATATATGCTGTGCTACAAAGTATCTATCCGTAATTCTATGATTGCTGCGTTCATGTCCATTGTCTTTGTAGGTACAATAGAAATAATTTCAACCGGAATAGCAGAAATATTTCAATTTCCGCAAGCAGTTCTCGTGGATGATATAGCAATGGCTCCGATTCCTATCTACTTGGTCTGCCTGTCTTTGACGGTGTCTGTTTCCGCTGTATTGTACCTGATGTTTAGAAATTTCCGATATCGGCTTAACAACAAGGATTTTATCATTGTATTGCTTTTTGAAATAGTCGCTTTTTTACTATATCATATAAGTGTCATTCAAAAGATAAAAAATAATTTAAATGCCGGATTTGATCAAAGATTTGATATGCTTTTAATTGTCATAAGCGTTTCCTTTGCTGTTATTTTCTTGTATATAAAGAATAACTATTATCTAAAAGAGCAGGAACAGCAGTCGAAAATACAGCTAGCGTTACTAGAACGGCAATATAAATATTACCAGGACAAGCAAAAAGATGAAGAGCGCGTATGCTCGCTCTACCACGATATGAAGAACCATCTGCTGTTGCTTGAGGGCAGCCAAGGGACGGATGCCATGCATCAAATGGCAGAGCAGCTTTGGTCGCAGATAGCGGCTTATGAGGATTATATCCACACAGGCAATCGGTTTCTGGATGTCATTATCAAAGATAAGGCAGAAAAGATGCGTGAAAAAAAGATTGACTTTTCAGTTATGATAGATTTTGGCGGAATTGACTTTATCAAGCCTTTAGACATCAGTACTTTGTTCGGCAACGGAATAGATAACGCGATCGAGGCGAGTGAAAGGCTGCCGCAAGAAGAGCGGATTGTTCTGGTTAAGGCGGGACGGGTGCGGGATTTTGTATCCATTCTAATTGAAAATAACTGTATAGAGGAGGAGAAAGCCGAGCATGACAGAACATCAAAGCCAGATGATTTCCTGCACGGCTTCGGCATTCCCAATATGCAGAAAAGCGCTGAAAAGTATGGCGGAACTTGTATCACAGTACGAAAGGGCGGGAAATTTGCTTTGAAAATATTACTGCCCGTTAAGGAAGATTAAAGCGAATATGAGCTTGTTTTCGAAAGAAAAACAGGCTCTTTTTTTATGCTTTTCATAGATATTGCGGCGTGGATATTAGATTTTGCGGCTGCTATTGTCATTTTTTTGCGGCTGAGTATGATGAGGTTATCACTAAAATGTAGAAACTTAAGGAGGATATTAGCCATGTCAATATTATGTACATCGCATTTAAAGAAGTACTATGGAAAGGATGAAAGCCTTGTCAGGGCATTGGACGATATCAATGTTTCCATAGAAAAGGGACAGTTTGCTGCTATCATAGGAACCTCGGGCAGTGGTAAATCCACGCTGCTCCATATGCTCGGAGGACTTGACAGGCCTACATCAGGCAGCATACAGGTGGAAAATAACAGTCTGGAGACGATGCGCGAGGAGGAACTCGCGGTATTTCGCAGAAGGCGGATCGGCTTCATTTTTCAGAATTACAATCTCATTCCTTACCTTACTGCCTATGAAAATATTGTACTGCCGGTGCGTCTGGACGGGAAAATAGAGGATAAGAAGTTTTTGGAGAAAATCATAGATTTTCTGGAATTAGACGGGAGACTTTCTAGCTATCCGAATCATTTATCGGGCGGACAGCAGCAAAGAGTTGCGATTGCGAGAGCCTTGATCTCTAAGCCTGCGATTATTCTTGCGGATGAGCCGACGGGTAATCTTGACAGCCGTACCAGTGAAAAGGTCATCGATCTCTTAAAAATGACAAGCGAAAAGTTTCACCAGACTATTGTTATGATTACCCATAATCCTGAAATCGCAGAAAAAGCGGATATGCGAATTCGCATTGAGGATGGAAAAATCACACATAAGGAGCGTTCGAAATGAGTAGTAAAAGGATAAGGACAAAAATGTTAACACAGATGTCAAAGCAGAGCCTGAAGTATAGCCGTATGCGTAATACATTCGTGATGATTACGATTGCTTTGGCATCTGCCCTGCTTATGGCGATTCTGATGTATGCTGCTGGCCAGAAGGAAGATACGAAAAGACAGCTTTCCCACGCGCAGCAAGTGGGCTATTATAATCTGTCGGCCAGTCAGGCAGAAGCGCTGAAAATGGATGAGAGGATTGCCTATCAAATACAGGTAAAGACAGGCGCGGTTTCTGATATGGATGGATTTAGCGTAATACCTTATTATGTCAGCGAACTGTCGGACGAAATCAGGATCGCGGAGACAAAAAGCGGAAAACTGCCCGATCGGGGAAATGAGATCGCCGTGCAGGCGGCCATGCTGAAAAAAATGGGAATACCCATACAGATTGGAAGCCAGATAACGCTGGACTTTTGTGATGGGAATTCGGAAACCTTTACGGTCACAGGCATTTTAAGTGGCGGAGAGACAGCAAAGCGGTTTGCTGTATTTTTTTCAAAATCTTATGCCGATAGCGGAAGTCAGTTAAAGGATATGCCCTACGAGGTCTATGCCAAACTGTGCGGCGCAGCAGCGATGGGGCCGGAGGAGTGCAAGGAAGTAATGTACCTTATCGGAAGAGAGGCAGGAGTTGAAAGAAAATATGTAAGTCCGTCGAAAGCGTTTCTTGAGTCATTATCTGCGGACTCCCGGGATATATTGCTGTATGCGCTGGCAGGCGCGATTATCCTGTTTGCCTGCATTCTGGTGATTTACGGCGTGTTTTATCTGTCTGTGATTGGAAAGATCCATCAGTATGGCCAGTTGCGTACGATAGGAATGACAAAGAAGCAGATGAAAAGTCTGGTTTCAAAGGAAGGCAGAAGACTGGCTGCGTTTGCTTCGCCTATCGGGCTCTTGGCGGGAGGCGTTGCAGGGTATTTGATCATCCCATCAGGATTTAGCATGGTCAACACGCTGCTGATAGCGGCCAGCGTCTTTGCGGTCATCTATGTTATCACAATGATTTCGGTCCGCAAGCCGGCTAAGCTGGCGTCTGCCGTGTCTCCGATGGAGGCCCTGCGCTATATACTGCAAGATGATATGAAGCAGACTGCAAATAAGAAAATGTGCCGCAAGTTGACGCCGCTTTCCTTAGGCGCGATGAATTTTACCAAGAACAAGAAAAAAGCAGGGGTTACAATGCTATCCCTTGCGTTTGGCGGTATTCTGTTTATGACGGCAGCGGCCTTTATGACCTCGTTCGATAAAGAAGGGTATGCACGGCAAGGGGTATTTGAGGATGCGGAATTTGATATCCGCTATAGCGATGCGGCTGTCGAGTCGGACGAAAACGGGATGAGCGGCTTGCAGGCAAATAAGCCGTTGGATGAAAAAATGATTCAGGACATCATTGCTTTAGACGGCGTGAAAAGTGTGGCGCAGATTAAGAATTTCGGCGTGCGTTTCGATTACGCGCAGCAGGATGAATATGATAATGATGATTCTATATACCCTCTGACAGAAAAGGAGACAGAGGAAATCAGGAAGTATGTTGAGGATGGGGATGCGGACTATAGCAAACTGATGAGCGGCGATTATATCCTGGTATCTGATAATGCGAATGCAAAAGAAATCTATGGCTGGCAGTTTCGCGTGGGGGATAAAATTACCCTGCGCTATTATGATGGCAGGCAGATGGCAGAAAAAGAGGTTACGATTCTTGGCACTTTGAACCGTCAGTTTACAATGGATAATAAGTTCGTGGAAGGCTGGTTTTTAATGCCTGAACAGGCAATATGGAAGCTTATTTCCTATGAGAGCCTGAATTCGCATCTGCTTGTATCGACTGAGCCTGATAAGGAAGCGGAAGTAGGAGAAATCTTAACACAGATGGTTGAGGAAAAATCGGAATTAAGCATGGAAAGCCTTGCGGAAAGAAAGGCCTTCTATACGAAAACAGCAGATTCCGTGTTCGGCGCCATTGGCGGGCTTGCCATCTTTATTATGATGTTCAGCATGCTGAGCATGATGAATACGCTGATCACGAATATTGTTACAAGAAAGCAGGAACTGGCAGTGCTTGAGTCCATCGGTATGGCAAAAGGGCAGATCAGAAAAATGCTATTGTGCGAAAGCCTGATCTTAGTCCTTGCGGCTGTGGGTGTGACAATGACTGTCGGTACGCTGCTTGGATATGCGCTTGTGAGCCTGCTTCGTAATGGCGGGGCCTGTTACATGACTTTTGCATTCCCATGGACGCTTTTTGCCGTTTATGCCGTTGTTCTGATCGTGGTTCCTCTGCTTATAACGCTGATATCTATGAAAAACTTTTCGAAGGAGACGCTTGTCGAGCGGCTCAGAGGGGCAAAATGTCTGGGTAAGGGGGAATAGCACGTGGCAGCGCGAAGTTTAGTCACCCAACTGTAACTTTATCCTGCTATAATAGATACAAAAAGACAGGATGGGAGATTGAGATGATCGATTTATACTATGCTGAAGATGACCCCAATATTGCGAATACTGTAAAAGAATATCTGGAACAGAAAGATTTTAAGGTGACGATATATGATACGCTTGCCAGCATTAAGCAGGCACTGGAAATCCATGTGCCGGCAATGGTTCTTCTGGATTGGAATATGCCGGATGGACGAGGTGATTATTTGTGTAAATGGATCCGCGGTACATGGAAGGAACTTCCAATTATCTTTCTTACGGTCCGTGGGGATTCCTGTGATATCGTATCAGGGTTTCAAAACGGTGCGGATGACTATGTGGTGAAGCCTTTTGAACTGGAAGTGTTGTATTCGCGGATATTGGCTTTGCTTCGCCGGACCCGCAATGCGGCTGGGCAGTATCTTTCCTGCGATGGGATTATCATCGACCAGAACCGCAGGACAGTTACCTTCCATTTGGAAGAGATCAATTTGAGCGTGGCGGAATACCAGCTGCTCTTGTACCTGATGCAGAACAAGGGAAAGACTGTAACCAGAGAAAAAATCTTAGAACAGGTATGGGATGTGAATGGAAACTATGTGAATAACAACACGCTGACAGTCACAATGAAACGTCTGAGGGATAAATTAGACCAGCCATCCTGTCTAAAGACGGTCAGAAGCGTAGGATACCGTATGGAGGATACGATATGAGCGGACGAAAAAACATTTTGATCACAGTTGGATTTGTGCTATCTATCAGTTTGATCTCTTCTGCACTTACTGCCATGATGATGTTCCGTTATGACAGCCGGCTTCAATTTAATCTGTTAAACGCTGTTTGCGGAGAAGTGTTAGAGCAGGATCCGCAAGCAGAAAAGATCATTTCAGCCGCATTGAAGGAATATACAGGAGGGAATGCAGACGGAACGGCCCGAAAGGATGTCTTATCCGTATGGGGATACCGAATTGCTGATTTTTCGCATTCGCTTCACAGGACAGGTGATTTAACTGTGGCAGCAGGAGTTCTGGCGGGCTTCTGCCTTCTGCTTGTTACCCTGCTGTATCGAAACAAAAAGGAAAGCATGCGTATCCAGGGTCTGGCAGAGTATTTGGAACAAGCGAATATGGGAAAAGCAGTTATCCTTTCTACGACTGGAGAGGATGATTTTTCTAAATTGGAAGATGAAATTTATAAGACGGTGACGTTCCTTTATCAGACGAAAGAGGCCGCAGTACAGGCGAAAAATGATTTTGCGGAAAATCTGTCCAATATTGCGCATCAGATCAAGACGCCGATTACTGCAATCTCTCTGTCTTTGCAGACCATGCAAAGAGATAATAGTAATAATAAGGTGGAGCAGATACAAAAACAGCTTCTGAGGCTTAGTCATTTAGAAGAGGCCCTGCTTGTGTTATCCCGCCTTGATTCTGGCACGCTGATTCTTCAAAGGGAAGAGGTTGATGTTTTTACCGTGCTTGTTCTTGCGTCGGACAACTTGCAGGAACTATTGACGGCGACAGGTACTTCTGTTGATATCCCGGAACTGGGCGGGATGGCGATAACCGTCGATCTGGACTGGACGATGGAGGCGGTCATGAATCTGATGAAAAACTGCATGGAGCACAATCCGGGCGGAACTATCCACTGTGCTTATGAACAGAATCCGCTCTATACGGAAATTAGGATCTGGGATGAAGGGGTGGGATTTCTTAAAGAGGATATGCCCTATCTTTTTGAACGGTTCTATCGCGGCCGCAATGCCCATGAAGGAGGCATCGGTATCGGACTGGCGCTGGCAAAAGAGATTCTTAAGCGCCAGAATGGCACGATACGGGCTACGAACAAGCAGGGGGCAGGGGCGTGTTTTGAGATTCGGATTTACAGTCACTAAGTTGTAATTTTCATTTGCTATACTGTAGATATAGTGATATACAACATGATGGCAGGAGGTAAGAATCAAATGAACATTCTAACATGCGAAAGGGTCCGTAAAGTATACGGTTCCGGGAACAATCAGGTAACCGCGCTGGACGGGATTGACCTGACAATCAGCAAAGGAGAATTTGTGGCGATCATCGGGGTATCCGGCTCCGGAAAATCCACGCTTCTGCATATCCTGGGCAGTGTGGACAAGCCGACCAGCGGAACGGTAACCATAGATGGGACAGACCTTTCTAAGTTAAATCCCACACAGGCCGCCATCTTTCGCCGCAGAAAGGTGGGGCTCGTGTATCAGTTCTATAACCTGATCCCTACGCTTTCGGTGCGGAAAAATATTCTTATGCCCCTTACGCTGGATAAAAAGAAGCCAAACAAGGAATATTTTGATAAGGTGGTCGGTTCTCTTGGTATTGCTGACAAGCTGGAGGCCCTGCCAAATCAACTGTCAGGCGGGCAGCAGCAAAGAGTTGCGATTGCACGCTCTCTTATTTACCGCCCCGCGTTACTATTGGCAGATGAGCCGACTGGGAACCTGGATCAGAAAAATTCCAAAGAGATCATTGACATGCTGAAACTCTCCAATCGGAATCTGGAGCAGACCATTCTGCTGATTACCCATGATGAGAAGGTGGCCCTGGAAGCAGAACGCATTATAACTATCGAGGATGGACATATCATCAGTGATGAATGGCGGAGGTAAGGGCTATGTGGAAAGATTACTCATCTGGATATATTAAAAACAACCGTTCCTTAAGTATTTCCGTTAGGGTTGCGGCGTTTATCTCAGCCCTGCTGCTATCCTTGCTCTGCAGTTTGTTTTATAACGCATGGAAGTATGAAGTGGAGAGGATCAAACTGGAAGAAGGCGGCTGGCAGAGCCGGATCGCAGGGGCAATTGATTCGGAGGATATAGATGCCATAAAAAACTTTGCCAATGTAAAAGACGTAGTGGTTAACGAGAAGGCAGCACAGGGACAGGGAACCGTGCTGGATATATACTTTGATGATATAAGTACGGTTTTGGAAGATACGCCGCGGATTGCCGAGATAGCCGGGGTTTCTCCGAAAACAGCCGTTTATAACTATGAACTTCTTGCCATGTATTTGATCCGCAGCCCGCAGGATACAGCGCCAAGACTGCTGTTCCCCTTGTTTCTTGCGATCCTGGCAATGGCATCCATTTCCCTGATTGTTATCATACACAATTCATTCGCGGTATCCATGAATGCAAGAATCCATCAGTTTGGTATTTTCTCCAGCATTGGAGCCACGCCGAAACAGATACGGGCATGCCTGCTACAGGAAGCGGCGGCACTTTGCGCCATACCGGTCATAGCAGGAAATCTGCTGGGAATTGCAATCAGCATGGGGCTTTTGCAGATGGTAAATGCCTTGCTGGGAAGCAATGTGGCAGGCAGACATCAGGCAGTTTTTGGCTATCATCCGCTTGTTTTGATCTTGACACTGCTTGTGACAGTGATCACGATCTGGATATCCGCCTGGCTGCCGGCTAAAAAGTTGAGCAGGCTTACGCCGCTGGAAGCGATTAGAAATACCGGCGAACTGCAGCTTAAGCGGAAAAAGAATTCGCCTGTGCTTGCATTTTTGTTTGGCACGGAAGGAGAATTGGCGGGAAATGCTTTAAAAGCACAGCGAAAGGCTCTTCGGACGGCATCCTTATCCCTGATATTCTCGTTCATGGCGTTCACGGTTATGCAGTGCTTTTTTACAATGTCAAAGATCAGTACGGCAGAGACATATTTTGAAAAATATCAGGATGTCTGGGACATCATGGTTACCGTACAGGATACGGAAGTGGATTCTTTTGCGGAAACAAAAGAAATACAAGATCTTCCCGGCATAAGAAGCGCCATCGTGTATCAAAAGGCAACGGCCAAAGCAGTCATCACAGAGGAGGAAATGAGTGATGAGATGAAATCCATTGGCGGCTTTTCCCATGCTTCGAATGACAGTGCAGTGAAGATGGATGCAGGCTGGAGCGTTAATGCTCCTATCGTTATATTGGATGATGCCAGTTTTCAGGCTTACTGTGAGGAGATTGGCGTTACGCCGCGACTTGACGGGGCTGTCATACGAAATCAAATCCGCGATGTGACGAACCCGGATTTTAGACACCCCAAGTATATGCCCTATGTAAAAGGCAGGAATGCTGCCAGTATTTTAAGAAAGCCCGGAGAAGAAGGAGCGGCGCTGGAAGTCCCTGTCTTGTCCTACACGGAGAAAGTTCCTGATTTAAGAGAAGAATACGCGGCGTCTGATTATTATGAATTGGTACATTTTATTCCGGCGTCCCTGTGGAAGGAAATCAAGGGAAAGGCTGCGGAGGGTGGGGAAGATACCTACATCTGCGTTCTGGGCGGCGAAAACGCCACTTTAGCGGAATTGAATACGCTGCAGGCAGATATCGTTCAGATTCTTGCCGGATCTTATGAGGCAAAAAGCGAAAACCGTATTCATAAGAAGGAAGCCAACGACAGGCAGATACAGGGAATGATGGCAATCTTCGGCGGTTTCTGCGTATTGCTTGCAATCATTGGCATTGGGAATGTGTTTTCCAATACATTGGGATTTGTCCGTCAGAGAAAAAGAGAATTTGCCAGATATATGTCTGTCGGACTGACGCCGGGAGGAATTAAAAAAATGTTCTGTATCGAAGCCTTGGTCATCGCAGGCCGCCCCATTGTATTTACCATTCCGCTGGCAGTTATTGTGGTCGGCTATCTGTTACAAACAAGTTATCTTGAGGCAGAAGTCTTTCTGTCCGAGGCTCCGCTGATTCCGATTGCTTCTTTTATGCTGGCCATACTTGGAACGGTGGCGCTGGCTTATTATCTTGGCTACAGGAATGTACGCAAAATCAGTCTGGCTGAGGCCTTGCGGGATGATACGATGATGTAGGCTATCAGTTTAAAGCAGTCCCAGGGGATTTATATCTCCTGGGATTTTTGCGTAATACGCTTCCTTTTATTTAGCACATATAAAAAAAGCATAAACTCTGTTGACAAGTGTCTGGTTTCGGACTATAATTCAAAGTATCCGAAAACGGACACTAATAAGTAGAAAGGAATGGATCTATGAATACAATAAAAAAGCAGATGATCGAGATTAACCAGCTGTGCAATGAAAGTGATGGAATCTATCATGATATCGCGCAGAACTATGGACTATCTGACAGCGTATATTGGATTCTGTATATTCTGTATAACAGCGATGAACCGGTCTCTCAAAGCGACCTTTGCAGCAACTGGTATTATTCAAAGCAGACGGTCAATTCATCAATTTCAGCCATGGCACAAAAAGGATGGGTTTTATTGGAGGTTATTCCAGGGACGCGCAATAAGAAAAACATTATCTTAACAGAAGCAGGGCGGGAGTTCTGCGCGAAGGTAATTGGAGTGACCCAGGAGATTGAGCAGACTGCATTTTCCAGGATTACAGCGGAAGAGCGCGATCTCTTTATATCACTATTCAGAACAAGTAATCAGTATATGCGTGAAGAGTATGAAAAAAGAAGTTCTTTAGGGAAGCGTGGCAAGGAGATGGATGTTTGAGATACAGGAGGAACTACATGTAACAAAGCGAATTGACACCACAGTGGAGGTGGCATCATGAAAGATGTAAGCCATAAGAAAAAATATAGTCTGTTAAAATCAGGCGTGGTAATTATTCTTGCGCTTATTATAATAGAACGGATTGGCCGGAGTTTTGACAAAAGATATATCACAGTGCCGATGAGAGTGAGAATCAAATAAGGATGCCAGAAAAAGGAGAAGCCAGATGAGAGAAGAATGGATATTATGTCCCTTTTGCAAAAGCAAGACAAGGCTGAAAATACAGGAAAATACGGTATTGGAAAATTTTCCTTTATTTTGTCCAAAGTGTAGGCAAAAAGCCTTGGTTAACGTGAAGCAATTTAAGATGTCAATGATCAAAGAGCCAGACGCGCAGACGCAGAGCCGATAACTACGATCCTATTATTCGTGGTTATCGGCTTTTTTTGCACTTATCAGGAGGTTATAATGAAAAAACTTTTATATTTTTTACAGCCATATAAAAATAAGCTTCTGCTTATGATAGGACTGCTGTTTATACAGGTGATGGGAACCTTATATATTCCTACGCTTACAGCAGATATTGTAAACAATGGCATTGTGGCGGGGGATCTGGAACATGTATGGAAAACCGGCGGAATCATGCTGCTGACCGCTGTGGCCACCGCGGCGTTCTCTATCCTTGGAACCTATACATCCACAGCTATATCAACCAGCATGGGAAAGGATATCAGAGGGGCTTTATTTCGGAAAGCACAGGAGTTTTCTATCAACGATTTTAATCGGTTCGGTGCGGCTTCTCTCATTACCCGAAGTACCAGCGATGTCACACAGATACAGGTTGCATTTTCCATTATCGTAGAGATGCTGCTTCCGGCTCCATTTATGACGATCGCCGGATTGATTCTGGCATTTTCCAAAAATCGATTGCTTGCGTTTACGATACTTGGATTTATGATGGCAATTATTGCTTTTGTCATTATAATGGGCAAAAAAGTTATCCCTATCTATGACAGACTGCAGAAACTACTGGATAAGATCAACCGCACGGTCAGAGAAAGTATAATCGGAGTCAGGGTGATTCGTGCCTTTAACCGAACTGGATACGAGAAAAAGCGGACGGATCAAACCTTCCATGAGTATGCCGACACGGCGATAAAAGCCAATAAGATCTTTGCCGTTATGGTGCCTTTTGTCATGGTGATTATGAATATCTGCACATTGATGATCATCTGGATTGGAGGCAGGCATGTGGCAAAAGGAGGAATGGAGATTGGAGATATTATGGCGATCATAGAATACGCTATGCTAACCCTTATGTATCTGCTGATGGGCGTGGCCGTGTTTATCTTTATACCACGCGCCCAGATCTGCGCGAACCGTATCAATGCTGTATTGGAAACCGAACCGGAGCCAGCAGGGACTATCCAGCGGTTTGCGAAAGGAAAGCCGGGGGCGATCGTTGAATTTAGAAACGTGACATTCCGCTACGCCGGAGCAGAGGAAGTGGTCCTTAAGGAGATTGATTTCACTGTGGAAAAAGGGAAGACCACGGCGATTATAGGCAGCACTGGTTCGGGCAAATCGACGATTGCCAGCCTCCTGATGCGTTTCTATGATTTTGAGAAAGGCAATATTTTAATTGACGGAAAAGACGTGCGTGAATATCCGCAGGAAGAATTAAGAGACAAAATTGGCTATGTGCCGCAGAATGCCTTTCTTTTTAGCGGGACGATCGCAGATAATCTGCGTCATGGAAAAAAGGATGCGACAGAAAAGGATATGCACCATGCAGCGAAGATCGCCCAGATCGATGATTTTATTACAAGTATGGAAAAAGGGCTGGATTCTCAGGTTTCCCAGAGAGGAAGCAACTTTTCGGGAGGGCAGAGGCAGCGCCTTTCTATCGCAAGAGCGATCATAAGGAAGCCGGATATTTATATTTTTGATGACAGTTTTTCGGCGTTAGATTTTAAGACAGATGCCCGTCTGCGTAAGGCACTGAAACAGGAAGTAGCAGACAGCGCGGTCATCATTGTCGCCCAGCGGATCAGTACGATTCTTGATGCTGACCAGATCATTGTATTGGACGAAGGGCGCATAGTGGGGAAAGGCACACATAAAGAATTACTTGAGGACTGTCCGGTATACCAGCAGATAGCCTGGTCACAGCTGAGTGAGGAGGAATTGGCATGACAGAAGAAAAGAAAAACATAGAGACACAGAACAATGCTGATTTCATGGGAGATGGGATGCCCGCAGGACGCGCGCAGAATATTAAGGGCACATTAAAACGTTTTTTTAAGGATTTGATGAAACAAAGGGGGAAAATTATTTTTACGTTTTTTTGCCTGGCAGTTTCTGCCGTGTGCACCATTATAACGCCCACGCTGATTGGCGAGGCAATCAATCAGATCTTTGATGGAGTTCAGAAGGCACGGGAGGTTGGCGGGACTTTTACAGTGAACCTTGCGACGATGGGCGGAATCATGCTTGCAATCCTGATCTTATACTTGCTGGGGGCGCTGTTTAACTATATTCCCCAGTACATTTTAGCAAGCGTGTCGCAGAACCTGACACTCTCCCTGCGTGAGTCTATAAGCGGAAAGTTGAACCGGCTCCCCCTGCGGTATTATGACACGCACAAAAAAGGGGATATTTTAAGCCGTGTGACCAGTGACCTGGAGAAAGTGGCGGACACATTGCAGGAGGGGCTGACGGAGTTTATCTCGGCGGTGATCACAATTATCGGCGCATTCGCAATGATGCTTTTTATCAGCCCCTCTTTAACGGTAATTGCCTTACTTGCCATAATCGTAAGCATGGCGGCAGCAGTTCTAATCTCTATAAAGACAAACCGATTTTATGCCAAAAATCAGTCCGCGCTGGGAGAACTAAACGCGAATATTGAGGAATCTTTTACTGGAAACAGTCTGATCAAAGCATTTAATCTGCAGGCTGAGATGATGAAGACCAATGATGAACTGAATGAAAACTTGAGAAAAGCCTCTTTGAACGCACAATTTATTACTTATGCCATCAACCCGCTGATCCGCCTGATGGGCCAGATTGGATATGTGGTCATTGCGGTCCGCGGAGCCATGTCAGTAATCAGCGGCAGTATTTCCATCGGTGAAGTACAGGCTATTTTCCAGTATATCAACCAGATTTCAGAGCCGGTCACCCAGATGTCGTATACGCTCAATAATCTGCAGGCTGCAATTGCTTCTGTGGAACGGGTATATCAGATCGAAGACGAGTTGGAGGAAATGCCAGATGCCACAGAAAAAGAGATACTGCCAAAACCAAAGGGGAATGTATCCTTTGAGCAGGTCCGGTTTGGATACAGTGATGAAAGGATCCTGATGAAGGATATTGATATCCAAATAAAAGCAGGCAGCAAGGTTGCGGTTGTAGGGCCGACGGGAGCGGGTAAAACAACGCTGGTCAATTTGCTGATGCGCTTCTATGAACTGCAGGGTGGCAGGATCACTATTGATGGCGTCAACATTAAGGATATGAGCCGCAGGGAACTGCGTTCTATTCTGGGCATGGTCTTGCAGGACACCTGGCTGTTTAACGGGACCATTGCTGAAAACATCGCTTATGGACGGGGAGATGCTCCTATGGAGGAGATCATACAGGCCGCAAAAGCTGCCAGGATTGACCATTTTATCCGTACCCTGTCTCAAGGCTATCAGACCATTATAGATGATGAACTGGCAGGTATCTCTGTGGGACAGAAGCAGCTGATGACGATTGCGAGGGTAATCCTTGCCAACCCGTCCATCCTGATTCTGGATGAGGCAACCTCCAGTGTGGATACGCGTACAGAGGTGGAGATTCAGAAGGCGATGGATCATCTGATGAAGGGACGTACCAGTTTTATCATCGCGCATCGGCTTTCCACTATCCGGGACGCGGATCTTATTCTAGTGATGCGGGAGGGTACGATCATCGAGCAGGGAACTCATAAGGAATTGCTTGCCCGCAATGGATTTTACGCTGAACTATACCGCAGCCAGTTTGCTGCTAAAGTATCTTAGAATCTACATAGGAGAAAGGAGATCGCGCTGCTGGCTGCCTGGCGAGAAAACGGGAAGCACTCAGTAAAAGGGGGGAGGAGGCAGGATAATGAAACAGAAGATGAAGGAAGAACATGCCACTTATCAGAACATGTTTTGGCTGTTTATGATCGGCAATGTTCTAGGGGTGATTTTGGAAGGACTCTGGTGTCTGATTCGGACGGGCTATTGGGAGACCCATGTTGTTTCCATGTGGGGACCGTTTTGTATTATCTATGGTTTTGGAGCAGTAGGGTTTTATCTGGGCTCTGTCTGGCTAAAAGGCAAAAGCCCGGTGACGCAGTTCGTGGCGTTTTCTCTGATTGCCGCGGTGTTTGAGTATGTCTGCAGCTGGGTGCTGGAATATGGGCTTCATATGAAAGCCTGGGATTATAGGCGGCATTTTCTGAATATAGAGGGGAGGGTAAGCCTTAAGATGACCGTTTTGTGGGGGACGCTTGGGGTTGCTTTTTCCTACTGGCTGGTTCCGCTGATCGATCAAATGTTTGACAGAATGCAGGGGAGATTTTGGAAGGCGGCATGCAGCTGCATGAGTATATTTATGGCCATTAATCTTGCTTTTACGGCTCTGTGCCTGGTTCGCTGGAGAGACCGCCATGAAGGGATAGCACCGCAAAATTATGTGGAACAAACTATTGATGAAGTCTACGATGACTATAAGATGGAAAAGAGATTTTGCGAATGGAGTTTATACTTGACAATCGTGCTATAATTAAGATAGTGCATACAGAACTTCCAATAAGAAAGCTCCCAGCTACACTTACAAGGTAAATGGGAGTTTTTTTGTATTTGCGTGTACGGAAACCAGATAACGCCAAGTAGGAGGTAGCAGATATGATCACGTTAAAAGCAGAAAAAAGAAGCCCGCTAATGAAAGCAAAAAGATTAAGACGTGAGGGATTCGCCACCGGCGTACTGTTTGGAAGCGACTTAAAGAAGCCCATATCTCTCCAGTATGCCCAGCAGGATGCCTTGCAGCTGATCAAAGAACACGGGGAAGGAACTCAGGTCACTCTGGAATTAAAAGACCAGAAGATTGCCTGCGTCATTAAGAATGTTGACTATGATTCTATGAAAAAGCAGATTATGGCGCTGGATTTCCAGACATTGGTCGCGGGAGAGAGCATATCCATAACAGCACAGATCAGATTTGTCAATGAGGCCTGCGTCCGGGGATTCGTGAGCCAGGAATTGTCCGAGATCCATTATAAGGCAGCTCCGGCCAACTTGCTTGATGAGATTGTGATTGACTTTGAAACACTTTCCCCTGAGATTAAAAACTTCTATGTCAGAGATCTGAAGTTGGAGCAGAAACAAGGGATAGAACTGATCACCCCGGAAGATATGCAGATCTTCCATATTGGAGAATCCGCTGGTACAGATGACGAGGCAGAAGAGTAAGGCAGCGCGGTAACAGCATCATAGATGATCGTATCATGGGAAACACAGGGCAGGCCATTTTTGGCCTGCCCTGCGTGACATTCTGATATCTTTATTTTTCATTAGATAAACCAAGCATATAATCTGCGGAAACGTTATAAAACTGGCAGAGTCTGATAATATATTCTACTGGCATGGACCGTTTGCCAAGTTCGTATTGGGAATAAGTAGTCTGACCAATGCCGAGATAATCCGCGATCGTTTTCTGTGAAAGATCGCTATCTTCTCGCAGCGCCCTAAGACGATCTCTGTAAATCATATACAAGTCTTCGTGATACGTCATACAAATTCCCTCCTGTTGGAAACATATTATTATACTTGAATCAATCACGTTGAGATTTAACTCAAAATGAGTTATCATATATTAAAAGACAGTAGATGGTGGTATAAATATGTGTATGAATAAGATATGGATTTCTTTAAGCAAAATTAAATATTATATACGCGTAGTATTTGCGTATAGGACAAGGACTAATCGTAATCATGGCCTTTCTTTCAATGGATACATGAAGACGGCCAGGAGGCTGCTGGAAGAAGACAGGATTGTTGAATATACAGAATTTATGGAGCAGTATCCGGAGTATGCCAGCCTGGAAAGGGAGTATTTGGAAAAGTATGTCATTCCGGAAGAGAGCTTAGAGGAGACGGAGTATAAGGCGATGTCGGAAAGAGTCTGGGAAAATATTAAGAAAGAAATCGATAAGCAGGATGAATAGCATGCATATAGGAGGAGATTATGGAGACACGCGAGATTCTGGAAAAGTTAAAGAAGGGCGAACTGACCCTTGAGGAAGCCGAAGGCGCCTTGAGACGCCAGCCTTTTGAGGATCTGGGGTATGCCAAGCTGGATACCCACAGGAAGATACGCTCCGGTTTCCCGGAAGTCGTGTTCTGTGCGGGAAAAGCAGATGCGCATCTCCTTGCGATTTTTGGCAGGCTGTATGAGGAAGAAGGGGAAGTCCTTGGCACCAGGGCATCCAGGGAACAATATGAACTGATAAGAAGCAAGTACGCACAGGTGCAGTATGACGAGACATCAAGGATACTGAAGATAGAACATGAAGGAAAGGCAAAAGCAGGCTGCATCGCCGTCTGTACGGCAGGCACGGCAGATATTCCGGTGGCAGAGGAAGCGGCCCAGGTGGCCGAATATTTTGGCGCCTGCGTAGAGCGCGTTTACGATGTGGGAGTAAGCGGGCTGCACAGGCTGCTTGCCAGGCTGGAGACCATACAGCGGGCCAACTGCGTGATCGCGGTGGCCGGCATGGAAGGCGCTCTTGCCAGCGTCATTGGAGGCCTGGTGGATAAGCCGGTCATTGCCGTCCCGACTTCGGTTGGGTATGGCGCCAGCATGCATGGACTGTCGGCCCTTCTGACCATGATTAATTCCTGCGCCAATGGCATCTCGGTGGTGAATATTGACAATGGCTACGGGGCGGGCTATATCGCGGCCCAGATAAACAGGCTGGGATTAAGAGGAAGGCAGGAAGAGGAAAAGGAATGAAGAGGAATGAAAAGAAGATACAGTGCCTGAAAAGGCAGATGGAAGACTATGCTAAGAAGGACGTGATCGTAGCATTTTCCGGAGGAGTAGACAGCAGCCTGCTGCTGAAGCTTGCCTGCGAAGCGGCGTTAAAAAGTAAGCGGAAGGTGTATGCAGTCTTCCTTCATACGGCGATGCACCCGTCCGGTGACGCGCAAAGCGCCAGGAGGGTGGCCGAAGAGATTGGGGCTGATTTCAGGATACTTCAGATTGACGAACTGGAATCCGCGCAGATTGCGGATAATCCGACAGACCGGTGCTATCGCTGCAAAAGGCATTTGTTTGAGCAGATCCAGGGCGAGGCCGCTAAGCTGCAGGCGGGATGGATATTAGAAGGGACCAATGCGGATGATCTTAAGGCCTACCGCCCGGGCATCCGCGCGATAAGAGAATTGGGGATCATCAGTCCTTTGGCGGATGCCTGCATTACCAAGGAAGAGGTCAGGCTGCTTGCGAAAGAATATGGGATCTCCGTAGCGAAGAAGCCTTCGACGCCTTGCCTGGCCACCAGATTCCCCTATGGAACCAGGCTGACTTATGCGGATATGCGCAAGGTGGAAGAGGCAGAGTCTTATCTTAAGGAACTCGGGCTTTATAATATACGGGTCAGAGTCCATGGCGATATTGCCAGAATCGAGGTAGACTGCCAGGCTATGGACGTGGTCATGGAATATAAAAATGAGATTGCGGAATATCTCAAGAGCCTGGGCTATGTCTATATTACGCTTGATCTGGAAGGATTCCGGTCCGGGAGCATGGATCAGAAATTAAGATACTGATACGATAGAGAGAAGGCCGGTGCTTATGCATCGGCCTTTAAAGAGGTATGAAATCTATGTAAATTTTACGTATTGTTAGGCGAAGTCCAGCAATCATACAAAGTAACTAAGCACAACCGCCGTCTTCTTTAATTGATATGATTATTATAGCCGGAAAATGTGAAGCAGATATGTCAGAAGGTGGAAATGTTTCTAAAGAATCTTAAGAAAAACGGAAGAAATTATTGAAAAAAATATCCTGCATGTACCAAAAGAAATGTACTTGCAGGATAAAACGCAGCAGGAGGGATTTGAACCCCCGGAGCCTTTCGGCTCTTCTGCTTTCGAGGCAGACGCCTTCAGCCAACTCGACCACTGCTGCATAGTGTATGGCTCCGGATAGGAGCCACGTATTGATTATAGCATAAGAGATTCGCCTGAGGGAATACCTTATGTAAAAATTATTCATTTTTTTACGCAGAGAGAGGGCCGGCACTTATGCGCCGGCCCGAGAGGGGGATGAAAAAATTTATGTAAATTTTACGTATTGTTAGGCGAAGTCCGGTAATCATACAGACGCCTCAGTACGACTACCGTCTTCTTTATCTGATAAGTTTATTATAAGGAGTAAATGTGACGTAAGTATGTCAACAGTCAGAAAATTTTCTAAAGATTCTTAAGAAAATCATAAGCCCTGGTAAAAGGCCTGTTAAGGTTTAGGGATCCAGCACCGATTGCATGTCCTCGGGCAGCGGCGCAATGAATTCCATCTCCTCTCCGGTAATTGGATGAGGGAATGAAAGCTTATGGGAATGCAGCGCCTGTCTCCCGATATATTCCATGTCAGGATTATACAGATAATCCCCAATGAGCGGATAGCCTAGATGTTTCATATGAATGCGTATTTGATGGGTGCGGCCAGTCTCCAGGCGAAGTG
>ENA-ORUW01001123-ORUW01001123.1-human-gut-metagenome-genome-assembly--contig:-NODE-1123-length-20590-cov-16.935379_pt1 | contig 20590 bp, 17 predicted proteins | sample MGYA00242088_ERZ509227 | MGnify/ENA primary metagenome ERZ509227 (study PRJEB26280, sample SAMEA2338816) | human gut metagenome | biome: human gut; feature: human-associated habitat; material: faeces... | reverse complement strand
AAGATGAAGCTGCATCGGTTTAATATAGCAATTATTTAATATTCAATGTACTAGTAAGAGCTTGAAAAAATTCAAGGAATTGTTTCCTGGTAAAGTCAAACTTCGTATCCGCTTCTCTTTGGAAAACCTGAAGCTGGATGATGATGTACTGAACATTCCTCTGTTTATGGCTGATCAGACAGATCGTCTGATAGGACTTGCCTTAGATCAGAGAAAAATATAGTAATATAGACGACAATTCTATAGGTTTCTTTCGGCAGTTGGCTTCATAGAGTATAAAATTACCCCTGTGAGATTTCAAGCGGCATTGCATTAACGATAATTTATAGACAAAATCCACATAAAATGAACGAAAACAGGCGGATATTATTATAAAAAATCGTAGAACATTCCGTTTTTGCTTTTTGGCAGACGGAAAATTGCATAAAAAACTTTAAAAAAAATTAATTTATGATAGAATATAAATAATACTGGTCTTTCGTGGGAGGAGAAAAACCAAAAGACAGTTTAGCAATAGCAGAAAAAACAGTATCGTAGAATGGAGAAAAAGTATGAAAAAGAAAATGTGGAGGACGGGGTTGTGCGGATTGACAGCGTGCAGCATGTTGTTCACTATGCCGGCGTTGGCATGGGCGGCAGATGAACCCCAAAATGCAGGTCTAGAAGATGGACTCATTGCATATTATGATTTTGAAAATGTGAATGAGAAGAAAGTTCCGAACGTAAAAGATCAGTCAAAATATGAGGGTGAATTGAAAGGTGATAATGTTTCGATTGCATCAGATACGATTTTCGGAAAATCTTTGAAGTTTACAGATGGAAATAAAGGAATGATGGAAATTCCACAGATTATGAATACAGCTAAAAATAGTTATTCAATCTCTCTGTGGTTTAAATATGACACAGCTACAAACAGAGAAGGAAAAAATACTGTTTTGTTGCAGCAAAACGGACAGGGGCGTACTTTTTTACAGTTTACAAGTGGGAATAAATACGCAACATATGTTAATCAACAGAATGTGTATAGTGAGAAAACATTTGACCCAAATCTTTGGCAGCATGTAATGATTGCATATAATAAAGATACAAAAAAAGTAACATTTTATATAAATGGAGAAAGAGACAGTGAGCAATCTGCGGGTAATGCGGTAGTCGACTCATTGACAAGTCTATTGATCGGACGTCATAAAAATGAGGTGACTGACCCGCTTTCTATGAGAGGTCTTGTGGACGAGATTCGTGTATATGATAAAGTTCTCACAGCAGAAGAGGCAAAAGCTGTTTATGAATCAAAAGCAGGAGCAATGCTCTTCCCACAGTTACAGGAAACTATTAAAGAGGCGAAAGCATTAGATGAATCGGGAAGTTTGGGCGCAGAAGTAGAAGCGGCGAAAGTTCTGAAAGAAGCAATTACAGAAGCGGAAAAATTAACTTCTCAAAGTCCGTTGTCTGAAATATCCGAGATGATTGAAACTCTTGAAGAAGCAATGAAGAATTATCGTGCTGAGGTCGGAGTTGTACTTACAGTTTCTCCGGAAAATGAAGAACGTACACTTGAGAAATCAACGATCGGTATTAACCATCGGTATGCGTTTAATGGATATGGTTCATTTGACAGCACAAAGATGGAAATGAAAGAAGAGTTTACTGAACTCTACAAAGAAGCTGGATTTGGTTCTATTCGTTATCCGGGAGGAACAATTTCAAACCTGTTCCGTTGGAAAGAATCAATAGGACCGAAGGAACAGCGCGTAAAGCAGATCCATGGATTTTACAACAATCAGGGGCAGGGTGGAATTGCTCCGAACTTCGGATTGACAGAAGTTGCTGATTTCGCATATCGTGATGACGTTCAGTCAGAGATCGTTTATGTATACGGTTTCGGACGTGGCTCTGCACAGGATGCCGCAGATCTTGTAGAGTATTTGAACGCTCCGGCAGGAAGTAATCCGGGCGGTGGTGTTGCATGGGCGGATATCCGAAAAGAAAACGGACATGCAGAGCCGTATAATGTACGTTACTTTGAAATTGGAAACGAGAATAATCAGGGTGGCACTGACGGAACAACATCACAGCAGTATTGGATGGCTAAGGTTAATAACGACCCGGAAAAAGCATATGTAGAGGGTGGCGTTGCAAGCTTTTCAAAACAGTATGCAGTGAAGAAAGACGATTGGAATAAGGCGGCATCTGTCAGCGACGGAACTGCAAATCAGGTTCGTTACATGCGTTATGCAAATCCGAACCCGATGACAGGAAAAGACGGAAAAACGCTGGTAGAAGATTTTGAAGCTGTTCAAAAAGGAAGCGTTGAAGTATGGGTAGGCGTTGATGGCAATAATGAACAATGGACAATCGTAGATAGCCTAGAATCAGCAGGTGCAAATGATAAGAAGGTAACGATTGATTACAGAGATGGCTCTATACATTTTGGTGATGGAAAACATGGAGCGATTCCTCAACAAGGCAAGCAGATTTATGTGACATATCAAGTCAAAAGAGATGGATTTTTAGATGTTTCTAAGGCTATGAAAGATATGACAGCAGAGATCAATGAAATTAATGAGGAAAACGGAAGCGCAGAGAAAGCATCCTGCTATGTATATTCCAGTTATGAGACACAAGGTTTTATTGATAAAATGAAGCAGGGAGATCGGAGTCAATATTATGATGGATTGACGATTCATCCATATTCTGACAATCCGGGTTCTGATGCATCGGCAGAAACATTTTATGATTCGGCTATGAAACTTGCAGAGCAGAATGGTATTGGAAAAGTAGAGAAGTATGTAAAAATGCTTCCGGAAGGAAAAGTTCCGGTTATATCTGAATATGGTATTTTCAGATCTACATCACCGCTTCTTCGTTCACAGACACAGTCTGTATATATTGCAAAAGTATTGATGGAATATATTCGCCTTGGTAGTCCATATATTCAGAAACATTGTCTTGTAGATTGGTATACTCCGAATGCAGACTCACTTGGACCTACACAGCAGGCCGTTATTCAGGCAGTACCTAAAGAAGGTGCAAGTACGGGAACAGGCGAAGGCAAATTTGAGTTCTTCTCAACGCCTTCAGCAAAAGTATTTGAGATGTTTTCTAATTCTTTTTCTAACGGAACAAAAGTAGTTGGAACAGAATTTGATCATGTGGAGACATTGGCAAACGGTACGAAAGCCTATTCTGCAATCGCAAGTAAAGGTGAAGACGGAACTTTATATACAGCCGTAGTAAACACAGACCGTGTAAATGATAAAAAGCTTCGAGTGAAAGTAGACGGTGTAGATTTGACAGGTAAAACAGTAGAAGTACAAACGCTTGCAGGAGAAAGTATTTCTATAGAAAATAGCTTGGAAAAGCCAAATCAGGTACCGATTGAAAAAACAGAATTTACAGCCGAGTCGGCAGAATTGAATTTAACAGCAAAAGCTCATTCTGTAATGATGGTTACAGTGAAAGATAAAGAAGAGCCGCCTGTACCGGAGACATTTACAGTAACAGCAAAAGCAAACAATACGGACATGGGAACTGTAACGATTGACCCTGTAAAAGAGAACTACAATGCAGGCGATAAAGTAACGGTAACAGCGACAGCAAAAGAAGGCTATGAGTTTGTAAACTGGACAGTAGCCGGTGAAGCAGTTTCAACAGAAGCTACATATGAATTTACAGTAGATAAGAGTGTAGAACTGACAGCGAACTTCAAAGAGACAGAAAAACCGGTAGAGAAGTTTACAGTAGCAGTAAAAGTAAATGACTCTAAGATGGGAACAGCAAAACTTGATCCTGACAAAGCAGAATATGCTAAGGGAGAGAAAGTAACGGCAACAGCAACGGCAAAAGAAGGCTATGAGTTTGTGAACTGGACAGTAGAAGGGAAAGCGGTTTCAACAGAAGCTACATATGAATTCTTAGTAGATAAGAATGTAGAACTGACAGCGAACTTCAAAAAGGCAGAAAAACCGGTAGAGAAGGTTACAATAACAGTAAAAGCAAATGATGATAAGATGGGAACGATAAAACTTGATCCTGCAAAAGAAAGCTATGAAGACGGTGAAATTGTAACAGCGATTGCGACAGCAAAAGAAGGATACAAGTTTGTGAACTGGACGGTAGCCGGCAAAGTAGTTTCTGATAAAGCAGAGTACAAGTTTAAGGTTGACAGAGCAGTAGAGCTGCAAGCAAACTTTGTGAAAGTCTCAGAAGATCCGAAACCGGAGAAACCGGAGAATCCGAAGGATGAGGATAAAGCAGTTCAGACAGGCGACAATGCTGTATCACCGATCATTCCGCTTGCGGGATTGATGTTAGCGGCAGGAGCGGCAGTTGTAGCTCTTCGTAAAAAAGAAGACTAATCTGAATATTTGAACAGTCTGAAAAACAGATCGGATAGCATAAAGATTGTCTTGATAAAAAGCAAAAAATGAAACAAAACCAGAGGCGCCGCGCTATGCGGCGTCTCTTTCTGTATAACGAATGGCGCGGGCTGAACTGCTACATATTTATAATCAGGTATCAAATAAAGATAGGAAAAGAAATAAAAATCGGTTATAATAAGTATAAGAAGGTTGACTGGTGGAGCAAATAAAAATGGGTAGTTCACATGAATGCTTATGAACGATTGATTTCGTGGAATAAAGGATAATGTTCATAAAATACAAATTTAAGGTATTGGAAAGTATGATTTTTAATAATAGAGAGTTGGTAAAAGAGGTGGTATATCTATGACAACAAGAGAGTTAGTGAGTCAATATGTTGAAGTGCTCTGTAAAATATACGGAAAACATTTGAAAACAGTTATTCTGTATGGTTCTTATGCAAGGGGCGATTATACAAAGGACTCGGATATAGATATTATGGTGCTTTTAGATTTAAGTGATATAGACATTAAAAAGTATCGTCATGAGTTATCTAGTGCAACCTATGATTTTAATATGGATTATGATGTAGATATTAAGCCGATAGCAAAGAATCAAGAGCATTTTAATAAGTGGGTAGAAGTGTATCCGTTTTATTCAAATGTGGCAAGTGAGGGGGTAAAGTTATTTGACGCAGCATAATGAAAAAGGCACAAGGCGAGATTTGGTTCTATATAGGTTGGAAGTTGCTAAAAGTGATATAAAATCAGCAAAAATTCTTTTAGATGCAGGAGAATGCAGGGGAGCGAATAACAGAGCCTATTATGGAATTTATCATGCTATTTCAGCTATTCATGCTTTAGATGGAAACGCATATAAGAGGCATTGTGGGTATTAGAAGATACTGATATATATAAATATAGACTTATAGAATTTACAGAAATAATATATTATTATCCTACACAGAAAGTGATATCATTTGCATAAGCGCGGAGGTATCACTTTTTCGTTTGTGTTATAATAACATTCTATTGTGAAATTACAGTGCAAATTGTCCGTAAAATGTGTTACACTTCTAATACAGCAAAAAATAGCTTTTGATTTATCACCGCAGGCTGATCGGTTTCTATAATGGCAGAACGATGAGCGCGGCGGAGCTGATAGGCTGATTTTTAAATGCTGTGTTGATATAGGAGGAGACGACTGTGGAAGCATATACAAGTTTTGCGTATGTTTATGATACGTTTATGGATAATGTTCCTTATGGCGAATGGGCAAGTCACATTCGCGAGAAGCTTGGCGAACACGGGGTGACAGAAGGAATCGTGCTTGACCTCGGATGCGGAACGGGAACGATGACGGAACGGCTTGCAGAGTATGGATACGATATGATCGGGATTGATAATTCGGAGGAAATGTTAGAACTTGCGATGGAAAAGAAAACGGAGTCGGGATATGACATCCTCTATCTGCTTCAGGATATGCGCGAGTTTGAGCTTTACGGAACCGTTCGTGCGGTCGTAAGCGTCTGCGATTCCGTTAATTATATAACAGAACCGGATGAGCTGGAAGAAGTCTTCCGACTTGTAAACAATTACCTTGATCCGAAAGGAATTTTTTTATTTGATTTCAATACCGTTTACAAATATCGAGACGTGATCGGCGACAGTACGATCGCGGAAGACCGCGGTGTGTGCAGTTTCATATGGGATAACAGATATTACGAGAAAGAACAGATCAATGAATACGATCTGACGCTGTTTATCTCAGAAGATTTTGATCCTATGGAAAATGCATATGTCTCAGAAAGAACGGCAGATTCGGAAGATGCTCTGCTTTCAGAAGAAGGAGCGGGTGACTTGGAAGATACTATGTTTTCAGAAGAAGAGGAATCCGAAAGCGGAAGTTTATATCGGAGATATACGGAGACGCATTATCAAAGAGGGTATACGCTTGCCGAGATACAAGAACTGCTGGAACGTGCAGGTCTTGTATTTATAGAGGCTTACGATGCGGATACGAAAGAGACGCCGAACGATACGAGCGAGAGAATATGCGTGATCGCCCGTGAAAACGGAAAATAAACAGAATGAGTAATGATAAAATAATGATAAATTCATGATAAATAAACAGAGCAAGCGGCAAAAAGAAGATAGAATGAAGTAAAGATAAATAAAATAAAACAGAACAGGAGAAAGATTGATGAAAGATTATATTGTAAGAGCATCTGCGGCGAATGCACAGATCCGCGCATTTGCGGCAGTGACAACAGAACTGACAGAGGAGGCTCGCAAGCGTCATGAGACAAGTCCTGTCGCAACGGCGGCTCTCGGAAGACTGCTTACAGGCGGAGCAATGATGGGAAGCATGATGAAAAATGACACAGACATGCTGACGATACAGATCAAATGTTCCGGTCCGATCGGAGGTCTTACAGTAACAGCGGACAGCAAAGGGAATGTCAAAGGTTATGTTCATGAACCGAATGTGATTCTTCCTCCGAAAAACGGAAAACTCGATGTAGGCGGAGCGCTCGGACAGGGCGTAATGACGGTGATAAAAGACATGGGGCTCAAAGAGCCGTATTCAGGCCAGACGATTCTTCAGACAGGGGAAATCGCGGAAGATCTGACGTATTATTTCGCTACGTCAGAACAGGTTCCGTCTTCCGTAGGGTTGGGCGTTCTCATGGAAAAAGACAATACGGTGCGCTGTGCAGGCGGATTCATTGTGCAGGTAATGCCGTTTATCGAAGACGAAGTGCTGAACAAACTGGAAGAAAATATTCAGAACATCCGATCTGTAACTTCTATGCTCGATCATGGACATACGCCGGAAGAAATGCTTGCGCAAGTATTAGAAGGACTTGATCTTGAGATTACAGATACGATGCCTGCAAAATTTTATTGCAACTGTTCAAAGAAGCGAATCGAAAAGGCAATTATCAGCATCGGTAAAAAAGATATTCAGTCAATGATCGATGATGGAAAAGATATCGAAGTAAAATGTCATTTCTGTAATGAAGCATATAATTACACTGTAGACGAGTTGAAAGAATTGCTGAAAAAAAGCAGATAAGGCAGAAGATCAGGCAAAACAGTTATTACGGATGAAGATAGAAAATCAAGTAAGACGGCTTGTGCCGATGATGGGGAAACCAGAAAAGCCGGGAGCGGAAAGGTGGAGTTAAAGATGAGACATGGTTTTGTGAAAGTAGCGGCTGCCACGCCGGATATTCGAGTGGCAGATGTGGAATATAATACAGAACAGATATGCAGGGCAATCGATCAGGCATATGAAAAAGGGGCGAAGATCGTCGCATTTCCCGAATTATGCGTAACAGGATATACATGCGGAGATCTTTTTACGCAGAACGTTTTGCTGAACGCGGCATACGGCGCAGTGAAAAAGATTGCAGGGCATACAAAAGGCAAAAACATTCTGGCGTTTGTAGGAATGCCGCTTACAGAAGGCGGGAAGCTTTATAACACGGCGGCGGCAGTCAACGATGGAAAAGTGATCGGATTTACAACGAAAACATTTCTTCCCAATTACGGAGAGTTTTACGAGATGCGTCAATTCACTCCGGGACCGGACAGTGTGAGGTGGATTCAGTTTGACGGAGAAAAAGTTCCTTTCGGACCGAAGATCCTGTTTCAGGATGATGAGACGGCGGATCTTATAGTAGGCGCGGAAATATGCGAAGACGTCTGGTCTCCTGTTCCGCCGAGTATTGAGGAGGCTTTGGCAGGAGCAACGATCATTGTCAACTGTTCTGCAAGCGACGAAACGGTCGGAAAAGGAAGTTACAGAACCCGTCTGATCGCAGGTCAGTCCGCGCGCTTGATTGCGGGATATGTCTATGCGAACGCGGGAGAAGGAGAGTCAACGACGGATCTCGTTTTCGGAGGACATAATATCATTGCGGAAGACGGAACGATCCTCCGGCAGTCAGAACGTTATAAAAACGAGATCATTTATTCAGAGATCGATCTTGAAAAAATTGTAGGAGAGAGACGCAAAAATACGACGTTTTCACCGGAAAAGCTAAATTGCGGTTGTCCGGTAGTTGTGCCGTTTCATGTGGGAATATGCGATACTGTTCTTACGAGAAACTTTTCACAGCATCCGTTCGTGCCGTCTGACGAGGCGGCGCGAGCGCATATTTGTGACGAAATCTTGACAATTCAGGCAATGGGTCTGAAAAAAAGGTTGTCGCATACGAATGCAAAATCAGCGGTTGTCGGCATTTCGGGCGGTCTGGATTCTACATTGGCTCTGCTTGTCACGGCAAAGGCGTTCGATATGCTGGGACGGGATAAAAAAGAGATTATTGCGGTTACGATGCCGTGCTTTGGGACAACAGACCGCACATATAATAATGCGTGTGAGATGACGAGACAGACCGGAGCGACATTGATCGAAGTGCCGATCGGCGAAGCGGTGAACGTTCATTTCAGAGATATCGGACATGATTCCGATGTGCATGATGTAACTTATGAAAATGCACAGGCAAGAGAGCGGACTCAGGTGCTTATGGATATTGCGAATCGGGAAGCCGGTATGGTGATCGGAACAGGCGATATGTCGGAGCTTGCTTTAGGGTGGGCGACATATAACGGAGATCACATGTCTATGTACGGCGTCAATGCGTCTGTACCGAAAACACTTGTGCGTCATCTTGTTCAGCATGCGGCGGATACAACAGAAAATGAATCATTAAGACAGGTGCTTTATGATGTGCTTGATACGCCTGTAAGTCCTGAACTTCTTCCGCCGAAAGACGGAGACATAGCACAGAAAACAGAAGATCTTGTCGGACCGTACGAACTGCATGACTTTTACCTTTATTATATGCTCCGCTTCGGTTTCTCGCCGGAGAAAATTTTTACTTTGGCGGTGAATGCGTTTGCAGGCGTTTATGAAAAAGAGACGATTTTGAAATGGCTGAAAATATTTTATCGTAGATTTTTCTCGCAGCAGTTCAAACGTTCTTGTCTGCCGGACGGACCGAAAGTCGGAAGCGTAGCTCTTTCACCGCGAGGCGACTGGAGAATGCCAAGCGACGCATGCGCGGCGCTATGGCTGAAAGAGTTGGAACAACTGGAATAACCGGAATAACCGAAACGACCGGAATGATCGGGACAACCGGAACGATCGGAATAACCGGGATAATAGGAACAACCCTCGGTGTAAACGAGGTATTGACGGAAATGTTATATAAAATGAGTGAGAAAGTGTGAGATATATGAAGCTGATCAAGACAGAAGAAGCAGTCGGAAGCGTACTCTGCCATGATATTACACAAATCATTCCCGGCGTTGTAAAAGACGCAGTTTTCCGAAAAGGGCATGTGGTGACGCAAGAGGATATTCCGGTACTGCTCTCGGTTGGAAAAGAGCATCTGTATGTATGGGAGAAACAGGAAGGGATGCTTCATGAAAATGAGGCGGCGGAAGTTCTCAGATGTGTTTGTCAAGGAGAATTTCTGAAAGCGTCAAAACCGAAAGAAGGGAAGATCGAGCTGACGGCGGAAACAGACGGATTGCTTAAAGTTGATAAAGAAAAACTGAACGCGGTAAATGGGTTAGGACAAATCGTGATCGCATCACGCCACGGGAATTTTCCTGTGAAAAAAGGAGACAAGGTCGCAGGAATGCGAGTTGTACCTCTCGTGATCGAAGAAGAAAAGATGGAACAGGTTAACAGGATGTGCGGAAACGAACCGATTTTTACGATTCTGCCGTTTTGTCAGATGAAAGCGGCGGTCGTGACAACCGGAAGCGAAGTGTATCACGGAAGGATTGAAGATAAATTTACTCCTGTTGTAAAAGAAAAACTAAGAGAGTGCGGCATGGAAGTAATCGGCGATACTCTTTGCAGTGACGATGCCGATATGGTTACAGAAGCTGTGAAAAAGTGGATCGAACAGGGGGCGGAAGTGGTTGTCTGCACCGGAGGAATGAGCGTTGATCCTGATGACCGTACACCTCTTGCAATCCGAAATGCGGCAGATGAAGTGATCACTTATGGAGCTCCGGTTTTACCCGGCGCGATGTTTATGCTCGCATATGCAGGAAAAGTTCCGATCATGGGACTCCCGGGATGCGTAATGTATGCAAAACGGACGATATTCGATCTGATACTGCCGAGAATTGCGGCTGGGGAACGGCTGAAAGCAGAAGATTTTACCGCGCTCGGAGAAGGCGGTTTGTGTTTGAACTGTCCGGTGTGTACTTTCCCGAACTGCGGTTTCGGAAAATAGGAAGAAAAATAAATCATAAAAGGAATGAGAGGAAAATTTTCGGAGGTAGTAAAATGAAAACCGGTATACAGGAAGAATTAGAATTGTATATGAGTAAATCTGTGGCGCAGGCATCAAACAGAGAGATTTATGAAGCGTTGCTTTTGTTTGTGCAGAAACTGGCGGCAGGAAAAGAAAGAGCTGCAGGGAAAAAGAAGCTTTATTACATTTCGGCAGAGTTTTTGATCGGAAAACTGTTGTCAAACAATATGATCAATCTCGGTATTTATGACGAAGTAAAAGAAATGCTCTTTCAAAACGGAAAAGATATATGTCAGATCGAGGAGGTTGAGCCGGAGCCGTCTCTTGGAAACGGAGGGCTTGGGAGACTGGCGGCATGTTTTCTTGATTCGATCGCAACACTCGGACTGCCCGGAGACGGGATCGGACTGAATTATCACCTCGGCCTGTTCAAACAGGAGTTTAAAGACCATCTTCAAAAAGAACTTCCGAATCCGTGGATTGAGAAACAGTCATGGCTGACAAAAACGGATGTTGTCTATCCGGTTTCTTTCAGAGGATTGAAAGTTAATGCAAGAATGTACGATATCGCAGTGACAGGATATCATGATCAGACAAACAAACTGCATCTTTTCGACATCGATTCTGTTGATGAGGGAATCGTGGAAGACGGAATTCATTTTGATAAAGAAGATATCGCAAAAAATCTGACGTTGTTTTTATATCCTGATGACAGCGATGAAAAAGGAAGGCTTCTGCGCATTTATCAGCAGTATTTCATGGTAAGCAGCGCCGCACAGATGATCTTGGATGAATGTGTGCAAAAAGGAAGTACATTGTATGATCTGCCGGATTATGCTGTCATCCAGATCAACGACACTCATCCTACAATGGTCATTCCCGAACTGATCCGGCTTCTTGTGGAAAGAGGGCTTGATATTGATGAAGCGATCGATGTCGTATCCCGTACATGCGCGTATACGAATCATACGATTTTGGCAGAAGCGCTTGAAAAATGGCCGATCGGATATTTAAAAAAGGTTGTGCCGCAGCTCGTTCCGATCATTGAGATACTTGATGATAAAGTTCGCAGAAGATTCAGCGATGAATCAACAGCCATCATAGACAGAAACGATACTGTTCATATGGCGCATATCGACATTCATTACGGATTCAGCGTTAACGGAGTGGCGGCGCTTCATACGGACATCTTAAAACAATCGGAACTGAATCATTTTTATAAAATCTATCCTGATAAATTCAATAATAAAACAAACGGGATTACGTTCCGAAGATGGCTTCTTCACTGTAACCCGCGTCTTACGGCGCTGCTTGATGAAACAATCAAAGACGAGTATAAAGAAGATGCCTCTAAACTTGTCAAACTGCTTGAATACAAAGACGATGAGACTGTTTTGAAACGCCTTTTAGAGATTAAAAAAGAAAATAAAAAAGATCTTGCCGCGTATCTGAAAGAGACACAGGCAATAGAGATCGACGCAGATACGATTTTCGATATTCAGGTAAAAAGACTTCACGAGTATAAACGGCAGCAGTTAAATGCACTGTATATTATTGATAAATATTTGGAGATCAAGGAGGGGATTCTTCCGAAAACTCCGATCACAGCGATCTTCGGGGCGAAAGCCGCTCCGGCATATGTGATCGCAAAGGATATCATTCATCTTATACTTTGCCTGCAGGAAATCATTAATAATGATCCGGAAGTAAGTCCTTATCTGAAAGTTGTCATGGTAGAGAATTATAATGTGACAAAGGCGGAAAAACTGATTCCCGCATGTGATATATCCGAGCAGATCTCTCTTGCGTCAAAAGAGGCAAGCGGCACGGGAAATATGAAGTTTATGTTAAACGGTGCAGTCACTCTCGGTACAGAGGACGGGGCAAACGTAGAGATACATGAACTTGTAGGAGACGATAATATTTTCGTGTTCGGAGCGTCAAGCGACGAAGTGATCGAACATTATAAAAAAGCGGATTATTCGGCAAAAGATTATTATAAAAAGAATCCGAAGATCAAAGCGGCGGTTGATTTCATTACAGGAAAACAGATGATGAAGATCGGATGCAAAGAAAGTCTGGAGCGTCTGCAAAAAGAGCTGATAGGAAAAGACTGGTTTATGACATTTCTTGATTTTGATGCGTACAAAAAGGTGAAAGACAAGGCGCTGGCGGCGTATACAGATCAAAAGGAATGGGCGAAAAAGATGCTTGTCAATATTGCCGAAGCAGGCTACTTCTCATCAGACAGAACGATTGAACAGTATAATAGAGATATTTGGAAATTAACCAGATCATAAGATTAAAGAAAAATATTAGTAAAACGGTATATTGATGAAAAGGGGGATGGTTATGGAACGGGCAAGCGGCGTGCTGCTTCCGATATTTTCACTGCCGTCAAAATATGGAATCGGATGTTTTTCAAAAGAAGCCTATCAATTTATTGACAGGCTTAAGGCGGCAGGGCAAAGTTACTGGCAGATTCTTCCGTTAGGACCGACCGGATACGGAGATTCTCCGTATCAGTCTTTTTCTACATTTGCAGGCAATCCGTATTTTATCGATCTTGAAACGCTTACAGGAGAAGGTTTGTTGACAGCGCAGGAGTGCGAATACGGCTGTGAGGGAATACGGGAAGATAAGATAGATTATGAAAAAATATATAAGACACGGTTTCAAATACTTGAGAAAGCGTTTTCGCGTTTTGGAGAAAATGACGAATACCGTGCATTTGTTTCGGAAAATCAATTTTGGCTGGAAGACTATAGCCTCTATATGGCGATCAAAGACCGAAACGGCGGTGTGAGTTGGAATGAATGGGAAGAACCGCTTAAAAACAAAGAGTCACAGGCGATTGAAAATGCAAAAGCAGAGCTGTCGCGTCAGATTGCCTTTTACAAATTTCAGCAATATGAATTTGACAGACAGTGGAAACGCCTTCGCTCTTATGCGAACGAAAACGGCATAGAGATTATCGGAGATATTCCGATCTATGTTGCGTTTGACAGCGCGGATACATGGTCGGCGCCGGAGATGTTCCGTTTTAATGACGCTCTTGAACCGATCGATGTTGCGGGATGTCCGCCGGATGGATTTTCGCAGACAGGACAGTTGTGGGGGAATCCGCTCTACGATTGGGAATATCATAAAAAAACAGGGTACGACTGGTGGATTCGCAGGATCGAACACTGTTTCCGGCTGTATGATGTCGTGCGGATCGATCATTTCCGCGGTTTTGATGAATATTATGCTGTTCCGTACGGAGAAAAAACGGCAGTACACGGAAAGTGGATGCCGGGACCGGGGATAGAGCTGTTCCGGACGCTGGAAGAAAAGATCGGCAGAAAAAGGATTATTGCCGAAGATCTCGGCTTTTTAACTCCGAGTGTGATACAGCTTTTAAAAGAAAGTGGATTTCCGGGGATGAAAGTGCTTCAGTTTGCATTCGATTCAAGGGAAGATTCAAACTATCTCCCGCATACATATACAAGAAACTGCGTTGTATATACGGGAACTCACGATAATGATACGACAAAAGGATGGTATCACACGGCGGCAGGATCAACACGGCAGTTTGCAAAAGAATACATGTATAAGCCCCGTCTTGATGAAGATACGCTTGCGGGAGATTTTATTGCTATGGCAATGGGAAGCGCGGCGGATCTGTGCATCGTTCCGATGCAGGATTATCTGGGACTTGGAAGCGATGCACGAATTAATACGCCGTCCACACTTGGCGGGAATTGGGAATGGCGTATGAAACCGGGCGAGCCGGATGAAGGAACGGTTCGGGAGATGGAGCGAATGACAAAAATATACGGACGACGTCGATAAAAGACGCGGCACGAGCGACAAAGGCATATGCACAGCTGTGGAGATAAGCGGCACGGCATGAGTGATAAAAGCATATGCGTGGCTGCAAATGCATTTTACTTAAATAGAGTTCCGAGCCAGTAGATGAGCCCAAGTCCCCAGCTTGTGAAAATGCCGTATAAGATAACAGGTCCGGCGATTGTAAAAATTTTACATCCGATACCGAATACCTGACCTTCTTTTTTGTATTCGATGGCAGGGGCGGCTACTGAATTTGCGAATCCGGTGATCGGCACGAGCGCTCCGGCACCTCCCCAGGCTGCAAGTTTCTGGTAAATTCCGGTTCCGGTGAACAAAACGCTTAAAAGGATGAGCGACAGAGACATCCAGCGGCTGCACTCATCGGGAGAAAGATTTCGCAATTCAAAATAATGATAAATAACTTGTCCGAGCAGGCAGATCAGCCCGCCGAGGAAAAACGCTTTGCACATATTCAGAAAAAGATTATGTCGGGGCGTTTTTTCTTTTACATATTGTTCATATTGTTTTTCCTGTTTCAGTTTTTGTATTTTATCCATAGATGAAACACACTCCTTGCATTTCGCGCAACACGCGCGTTTTTAATTTCTTTTCTGTTAGTATCTGAAATAATTTTCCGAATATGTATATAAATTCATAATAATTTTTCGCAAATATGCCGACAATAAAAATAATAAAAATAAAACTGTAACAGTTCAGCCCACGCCATGTGTAAAACGCAATGCGTGCGTAACGTGGCTGATGGAAGACGGAGTCAGGGAAAGGAAGGATTATGGATCAGATAAAAGGGGCGCAAAGCATTATGTTTCGGGAAGCGCCGTATCTTATCAGCGCTGCGTCTGTCGCAGGCAGCAAAGAGGCGGATGGACCGATCGGGAAATTATTTGACGTGACAGATAAAGACGACCTGTTCGGAGCACAGACATGGGAAGAAGCGGAGAGTAACATGCAGAAAGAAGCGTGTGTTCTTGCGGCAGGAAAGGCACATGTGGACTTGAAAAAGATCCGATATCTTTTTGGAGGGGATCTTTTGCGGCAGGGAATAGCAACTTCGATGGGGGTAGAGGCTTTGCAGATTCCGATGTTCGGCCTCTACGGAGCGTGTTCTACATCAGGAGAAGCGCTTGCGCTTGCATCTATGAGCGCTGCCGCAGGATACGGAGGAACGATGATCGCCGTCACATCAAGTCATTTCGGAAGTGCGGAAAAAGAGTTTCGTTTTCCGTTAGGATATGCGAATCAGCGACCTCTTTCTTCACATTGGACAGTGACGGGAAGCGGCGCGTTTCTTGTGCAGTCGGCAGAGGAATACAGAAAACAAAACACAAAGTCGTACTTTTCTAATATTCGCATTACAGGAGTAACTGTCGGAAAGATCGTAGATTACGGCTTGAAGGATTCTCAAAATATGGGCGCGTGTATGGCTCCGGCGGCCATGGATACGATTGTACAGAACTTTCAGGATATGGAAAGAAAAGAAAAAGATTACGACAGGATTATTACAGGAGATTTAGGAAGCATCGGAAGAACGATTTTATTCGATCTTATCAGAGAAAAAGGGTACGATATATGCGAAAAACATATGGATTGCGGAATGACGATTTTTGATAAAGAACGGCAGGATACTCATGCCGGTGGAAGCGGATGCGGCTGCGCTGCCGTAACGCTGGCATCGTATGTACTTCCTAAATTAGAAAAAGGAGAATGGAAGCGGGTGCTGTTTGTTCCTACAGGGGCACTTATGTCTACCGTCAGTTTCAACGAGGGGGCGAGCGTACCGGGGATCGCTCACGGAATTGTTCTGGAAAGCGATGCATAGCATAAGGAAATTAAAAAGCAAGAAGATAGAAAGCAAAAAGATAGAAAATAAAAAGGTAAAAAATAAAAAGATAGAAAATACGAAGATGAAAAATGAAAAGATAGAAAGCAAAATGATAAAAACAAGAAGAATGAGCAGAGTAGAAAAGAGAAAGGGTGAAACAAAATGGATTATGTAAAAGCGTTTATCGTAGGAGGTCTTATATGCGCGGCTGTGCAGATTTTATTAGACAGGACAAAACTGATGCCGGGAAGGGTTATGGTGCTTTTAGTATGTGGCGGAGCTTTGCTTGGATTTTGCGGACTGTACGATCCGTTTCAGAAACTTGCAGGGGCAGGGGCAGGCGTTCCCCTTCCGGGATTCGGCAATGTGCTTTGGCAGGGCGTGAAAGAAGCTGTTGACAAATATGGATTTATGGGTGTGTTCATGGGTGGATTTCAGGCGAGCGCCGTCGGTATTTCCGCAGCGCTGATCTTCGGTTATATTGCGTCCTTTATCTTTGAACCGAAAATGAAAAAATAAATTTTTATGAAAATGTGTACAGAAATCAAGAAAAATAAAGAAGATTTCTGTACACACTGTGTCTGCAGAGAATTATAATTGTTTTTCTCTATATAAGTCGCTTCGGTTATTGGGGTATTCCAAGATGAAACTGTTCGATCAGGCGCCCGATATTTTCTTCCGTATCTTCAAGCTCGTCTGCAATCTGGGAAAGAGTTTTTCCTTTCTCGAGTTTTTTCTGAATGAGATTGCAAGTTTTCCCTTTTTCGCCCTTCCGAATACCTTCTTTAAGTCCTTCCTTTTTTCCGTCTTCCCAGGCGTAACTGCGTTCCAGCCGGATATGTTCTTCTTCGTCATATTCGTAAATGCACACGTTTTTCACCTCCGCTCGATTTTTCTCAAGAAATGATTTTAAAATCCCTTCGTGGATACATTCTGTGATGGCATGTTCAACCGCATCTTCAAGCGACATTGTTTTTGTGTACCGACGAACCCGGTCTGTATACTCTGCGTATTGATGCAGCATCGTACATGCATTCATTAAGGCTGGATTATGTCCGAGATTAATGTTGAGCATGACAGCTTCTAATTCTAATTTGCAGTGTTGATCCCGTATGGAATATAAATCAGATAATCGTAAGATCCGGCGGTCCGGCTGATCCTGAATCCCATTATAAAAGATGACGAATTCCGGCGGCGGAATCAAAATTTTTCGTGAACCGTATAATTTGTTTTTGTCGATCATACCCGAGTATAAGTCCGAAATATAAAACAGATATCTCAGCGGTAAATTAGGATTAAAAGTTGACTGATGTTCGTATAAAGACAGCCGAAGTCCGATCATGAATGAAACATCGTTCTGCATTGCCATATAGATCGCGTTTTCTAAGGTGTTGATTTCCAACAGTTCGGGATCGGTATAATGCTTTCCGCTTACGGCGTTATATAGTTCCAACAGTGCTTTTTTCTCGTGGAAAATCATCATAAACAGTCTTGATTTGTACGTCCGATTCGGTGTTGGAGACGGTGTTGATTTTTGCATAAAATTCCTCCTTTAGTAATGATGCAGGAGGTCTCCGAATCCATGACCCTCATCTGAAAATGAAGCCTCTCTGCCGGATAAATAGGGATCAAAGCATTGAGATTTCATTTTGATTACAGAAAACTTGACAACTTGACAAAATATGTGAAATACGAAAAAACTGTTAGAAATATAATGCTTTATCGACATCATAGCATGAAAGTGTAGAAAACACCAGTTTTTTATGTGTATATTACATCCGCAAAACGTCTGTGAAAATTGCGTTAAGAAAATGCAAAGATTTTGTTGTTTTTTGACGCTGATAATGGTATCGTAAGAATGCAGGGTTGCACACTTTTGCAGCTCTGCATAAATTATGTGAAAAAAGTGAATGAAAAAAACTCTTATAGCTACGGAGGAAAGAGTAGAATTATGAACTATGCATCTATTATCATCCCGTTTGTGGGTGGCTTGGGAATGTTTATCTACGGAATGCAGATCATGGCGCAAGGTTTGGAGAATGCCGCGGGCAGCAGGATGAAGTCTCTATTGGAAGCGCTGACGAAAAATAAACTTTTTGGAGTGATGCTCGGCGCATTTATTACGGCGGTGATCCAGAGTTCGTCGGCAACGACAGTTATGGTCGTAGGGTTTGTAAACGCAGGTATCATGAATCTGTCTCAGGCGATGGGCGTCATCATGGGAGCGAATATCGGAACGACGGTAACGGGCTGGCTCGTGTCGAGTGTGGAATGGGCGAAGTTTTTAAGTCCTGCCAATCTCGCGCCGATCGCGATTATTATCGGCGTGATCATCATGCTGACGGGCAAGAGACGTTCATCAAAAGATATTTCCAGCATTATCGTAGGGTTCGGTATCCTTTTCGTCGGAATTACAACGATGTCGTCGGCGGTTGCGCCGCTTCAGGAATCAGAAGCATTCTGCAGCATTTTCGTGAAGCTTGGACACAATCCGTTCCTTGGTATTCTTGCAGGTGCGCTTGTGACGGCGATCATCCAGAGTTCGTCTGCATCGGTCGGCATCTTGCAGAGTCTCGCGGCAGCAGGACTTGTACCGTTTAATGCGGCGGTATATATTATCATGGGGCAGAATATCGGAACATGTGTGACGGCGATCATGTCAAGTATCGGAGCGAAAAAGACGGCAAAGACAGCGGCGATCATGCATCTTTTGTTCAATGTGATCGGAACGATCATATTCAGTGTTGCGGCGATCTTTTTCTTCAAAGTGCTCAACCCGGGCATGGGCGCGGGTATGATTACGCAGACAGAGATCAGTACGGTGCATACAATTTTCAATATCGGAACGACACTGCTGCTCTTCCCGGTATCCGACTGGATCATCAAACTGGCAAGAAAACTCCAGAAAGAGGAAGACGGAGTAGTAGATGAAAGCCGTGTGCTCCTTGATGAAAGGATGTTAGAGACTCCGAGTATCGCGATTCAGTCTGTTGTAAGCGAAGTATGCCGGATGGGATATATTGTAAAAGGAACGATGGACAAGACCCGCCGGGTATTATTTACTCAGGATGAAGAGACGATGAACGAGATCCGGGAGGAAGAAAGTATCGCGGACCGGCTCTGCAAGGGAATTACAGATTATCTGATACGGATCAGCTCTCTGGCGATCAATGAAAAAGAGCATCAGCACGTAGCAAGTCTCCTTCAGATTGTTTCAGACATCGAAAGAATCAGCGACTATTGTGAAAATATTTCCGAGTATGCAGAAAACCTTGCGAACCAGAAAAAGAAGTTCTCGGGTGTCGGGGCAGCAGAAATGAAAGAGATGTTGGAAGTCTGTTCAGACAGTTTCACTTATGCGGTTGAAGCATTTGAAGAAAACAGTGCGCAGAAGGCGCTGAAAGTGATTGAAAAAGAGAGAAGCGCCGATGATCTGGAGATCCGTCTTCGGGCAGATCATATGCAGCGTCTTGCAAATAAGCAGTGCGATACGGAGGCGGGAATCGTATTTCTTGACGCGCTTGTCGGCTTAGAGAGGATTTCCGATCACTCAAGAAATATTGCGGAAGAAGTGCTTTCGGCAAGTAATAAATAAAAACTTATTCCGGCTGCATGGCAGTGAAAGCTGCGGTGCAGCCGTATTCTTTATCGTATACTGACGTTAGAGTGCAGATCCTTGTAATAAAATATCATTGTTCCTGATTTGTAAATATGTTATGATAAATCCACTCACAGAAATTCTTTCTGTGAAAAGCGCCGGCAGTCTCGTCTGTCCGCGGAGAATGCTGACAGTATCGTCAGTCCGAGGAATTCCCTCAAAGTTACCCGATTAACAAAATTATTTTTGCATGGAGAGTCTTGTAGAGCACCGCTTTTTTTCGTATACTGATTCTTAAGAAAGAAAATAAAGTTTATTGTGAAAACTTTTCTCTTAGTTCATAGGACTCGTTCATGCGCATGAAAGGAGAAGCCTATGACAGGAAAAGAAAACAGAGAAATCAAAAACAGCGTCTTCGTAGATCTGTTCTATGAAGACGAATCAGCAGAAGCAAATGAAATCGCGCTTTTTAACGCCATCCACGACGAGCCCCTCCCGGAAGGAACGAAGATCCGGAAATTCCGCGTAGACAATACGATTTATATGAATTTTCAAAACGACATTTCTTTCGATGCAGGTGGGAAAGTGATCGTATTCGGCGAGCATCAGTCTACGGTCAACGAAAACATGCCCCTTCGGAGTCTGCTGTACATCGGGCGTGCATATGAAAG
>ENA-ORUW01001117-ORUW01001117.1-human-gut-metagenome-genome-assembly--contig:-NODE-1117-length-20690-cov-18.024521_pt1 | contig 20690 bp, 29 predicted proteins | sample MGYA00242088_ERZ509227 | MGnify/ENA primary metagenome ERZ509227 (study PRJEB26280, sample SAMEA2338816) | human gut metagenome | biome: human gut; feature: human-associated habitat; material: faeces... | reverse complement strand
TTCCCCTCATGAATGAGGGGCTAGGGGAGTTGAGGTGCCGAAGGCACTTTCTTGCTGCCTGCTTTATCCCGTCAGGAAAAAAGATTGAAAATCCCCAAAGTATTCCACAAAAAAAGACACCGCCCGTCTTATGACAGAGGCAATGCCTTTTTCCGTGATATGTTCTGTTTCATTAAGCTCTTTCTACAAGGCCTGAACGTAAGCAGGAAGTACATACGTACATTCTCTGGGTTCCACCATTAACCTTGACTCTGACAGATTTAACGTTCGCTTTCCACATCTTGTTGGATCTTCTATGGGAATGGCTCACTTGAATTCCGAAATGAGCTGCCTTTTCACAGATTGCACACTTAGCCATACTATTGCACCTCCTTAACACGTAACTTGGATTCTTTCTTTAAGAAAAATCCACAACAAATGTATGATACCAGAAGTTTGCAAATTTTGCAAGTGAAAAAATTAAAATTTCTTTCTTTTTTTCAGAAAATAGTGTATACTGTCTCTAGTAAAGAAACGGAGGCATGTGTATGAAGGGACGAATCAGCAATAAAATGGGCGAAATCCAGATTAACCCGGACGTGATTGCTTTATATGCAGGAACCATCGCAGTTGAATGTTTTGGCATTGTGGGTATGGCAGCAGTCAGCATGAAGGACGGGCTGGTTAAACTTTTAAAGAGAGAGAGCCTGACCCATGGAATCAACGTGGATATAAATGATAATAAGATATCCATTGATTTTCACGTAATCGTATCTTATGGGGTCAGTATTTCGGCTGTATCTGACAACTTGATTGAAAGCGTGAAATACAGAGTAGAAGAATTCACCGGCATGGAGGTTGAGAAAATCAACATCTATGTGGAAGGTGTTAGAGTGATTGACTAGGAGGAAGTAACTTGTGGGTATAAGTACGATTGACGCCGGTATGCTTAAGAATGCCTTCCTGGCAGGAGCAAAGGGGTTAGAGGCAAAAAAGGACTGGATTAATGAACTGAATGTATTTCCCGTGCCGGACGGGGATACGGGAACCAATATGACGCTTACCATTATGGCGGCGGCGAGGGAAGTGGCGGAGCTTGAGAACCCTACCATGGACCAGCTGGCAAAAGCCATTTCATCCGGTTCCCTGCGCGGGGCAAGAGGAAATTCAGGAGTTATATTATCACAGCTTCTCAGAGGCTTTACAAAAGAAATAAAAGCAGTGGAGGAGATTGATACCACCATCCTGGCAAACGCCATGGTGAGGGGAACTGAAACAGCATACAAGGCTGTCATGAAACCAAAGGAAGGAACCATTCTGACTGTGGCCAAGGCCATGGCGGATAAGGGCCTGGAGATGGCTTCACAGACAGATGACATGGAGGAATTTGTAAAGGAAGTCATAGAATACGGCGATTACGTGCTGGGCCAGACGCCGGAGATGCTTCCCGTGTTAAAACAGGCGGGTGTGGTGGATTCCGGCGGACAGGGGCTGATGCAGGTGGTCAAAGGAGCCGTGGACGGCCTTCTGGGCAAGACAGTGGACTTTTCCCTGGACACGGTACTGGACAGCCGGAAAACGCCTGCAGCCGGCGCAGGAGCCGCTAAGGGCGCCGCAAGGACGGACATAGATACGGCAGATATCAAATTTGGGTACTGCACCGAATTCATCATAAATCTGGAGAAAGATTACACGGATAAGGATGAGGCGGAGTTAAAGTCATATTTGGAATCCATTGGTGATTCCCTGGTAGTGGTATCGGACGATGAGATTGTGAAGGTGCATGTGCACACCAACCATCCAGGCCTGGCCTTTGAGAAGGCGCTGGCCTACGGTTCTTTATCCCGCATGAAGATAGACAACATGAGGGAAGAACACCAGGAGAGGGTCATTCAGGATTCGGAGCGTCTGGCCAAGGAACAGGCCGCCGGGGAGCAGGCCGGCAAAGATCAGGAATCCGGGGATGAGGCTTCATCAGAACGCAGGGAGTATGGTTTCATAGCCGTATCCAGCGGGGAAGGACTGAGCGATATTTTCAGGGGAATCGGAGCCGACTGCCTTATTGAGGGAGGGCAGACCATGAATCCCAGCACAGAGGATATGCTAAAGGCCATTGACCGGGTAAATGCAGAGAACATTTTCATCCTGCCCAACAACAAGAATATTATCATGGCCGCACAGCAGGCCAGGGATTTAACGGAAGATAAGAACATAATCGTCATACCTTCCAGAACCGTTCCCCAGGGAATCACGGCATTGGTCAATTTCATGCCGGATTTGGGACCGGAGGAAAATACCCAGACCATGACCGAGGAAATGGGAAATGTAAGGACTGCCCAGATTACCTATGCGGTCCGAACCACCAATATTGACGGTATTGACATTGAAGAAGGGGATATCATGGCTCTGGGAGACCATGGTATGCTGGCAGTGGGAAAATCCGTGGATGCGGTTGCCCTGGATGCCATGAAAGAGATGCTGGATGAGGAATGTGAGCTTGTGACCATATACTACGGTGCAGATGTGTCTGAGCACGAGGCAGATACTCTCAGGGCTCAGGCCCAGGAGCAGTATCCTGATAAGGAAATCGAGCTTCAGTACGGGGGCCAGCCCATATACTACTATCTGATTTCTGCTGAGTAGAAGGAAGATGTTCCGGGAGAGCCTGGAGGAGCTGATACGCCTTCTCCACCGGCCCCTGCCTCAGGGACAGGAAGGCACGGGAAGCGGCGTCATTACCATATATGTGCCTGACCACGGGGCATGCCAGGAAGGGCGGCTGTGATACTGGGGTCCATTGCCATGGCGGCAGCCATCATCGGATATATCGTCAATCTGATTTTTGTATTTACATTTATATTCTAAAATAAAAGGAGCGGATGACTATGAATGAAAACATGATGAACAGATCTTATGAAGTTCAGGTAGAGGGAGACTCCCTGGGACGCTATACGGCAAAGACCTTTGGCTGGATGTTTGCAGGACTTTTGATTACTTTTATTGTCGCAGTCGGCTTTGCGATGACAGGTACGATTTTCTATGTATATTCCTTCCGGTACTGGCCTCTGGCTCTTCTGGCAGCTGAGCTGGGAGTGGTGATTTATCTCTCAGCCAGGATTGAGAAGATGTCTGTGGGGATGGCCAGGAGCTTATTCTTCCTGTACGCTGCCCTTAACGGTATTGTATTCAGCGCATATTTATTTGCCTTCAGCCTGGAGATACTGTGGATGGTATTCGGCATCACGGCCCTGTTCTTTGGAATCATGGCCCTGATTGGATGGTTTGGCAATATTAATTTTACCAAACTCCGTCCCTTCATGATTGGAGGGCTTGTATTCCTGTTTTTCTACTGGATTTTTGCAATGTTCATTGATTTAAGCGCATTTGATACCATTGTATCCACTGTGGGAATTTTCCTGTTCCTGATACTGACCGCTTATGATGTGAAGAAGATACAGGCATTCCACGCATACTACGGCCAGATGCCTGAGATGGCAGCCAAGGCATCCATCTTCTCTGCACTGCAGCTTTATCTGGATTTTATCAACCTCTTTGTCTATATTATGAGGATTTTGGGGCGGAGGAAGTAAGCAGGGATACCCACATATACTTAAAGAAGATTATGATTATCCAAGGGGTGCATTGACGTGACTGGATTATGGTTGCGGCGATGCGCCTTTTTCATGATGTGTTTTGCATACAGACAGGAGGTAAAAATGAAATATGTATTGGGCTTTGACATAGGCGGAACGAAATCAGCTGTCCTTCTGGCCAGTCCGGATAAAGAACATGTGGTATTTCTGGAGAGAAAATCCATTCCCACTCACGGGACATGGAAGGAAGTGCTGGGCTGCCTTGCGGATATGGGGAAAGCCTTTCTGGAAACGCACCGGATATCCAGGGAAAAGTGCTGCCTCGGCATTTCCTGCGGAGGGCCGTTAGACAGCGGCAGAGGCGTGATTCTGTCGCCGCCTAATCTGCCGGGGTGGGACCAGGTTCCGGTTGTGTCCTATCTGGCACAGCGCTTGGGCATGGACGCAAGACTTAAGAACGACGCGGATGCCTGTGCCCTGGCAGAATGGCGGTATGGGGCTGGCAAGAGCTGCCGACACATGATTTTCCTTACCTTTGGAACAGGACTGGGGGCAGGATTGATTTTAAACGGAAGGCTATACGAAGGAGCATGCGGCATGGCAGGGGAAGCGGGGCATGTACGGCTGGCAGAGGACGGACCTGTGGGCTGCGCAAAGGCAGGAAGCTTTGAGGGATTTTGCAGCGGGGGAGGAATCGCGCGGCTGGCCAGGTCCATGGCAGAGGATGCCCTTATGGCAGGCCGCGCGGTTTCTTACATGAAGGATGGAGGGCTGGAAGGTATTACAGCCAGAGATGTGGCGGAAGCTGCGGATATGGGGTATGCAGATGCCAGAAACGTCCTGGCAGTGTCCGGCCGGTATTTTGGCCGGGGTCTTGCCATGCTGGTGGACATTTTGAATCCCGAGAGGATTGTAGCAGGAGGAATCTATGCAAGGGCCGGCAGATTCCTCAAGGAAGAGATGGAAAAGGAGCTTCGGAGAGAGGCACTCCCAGCCAATGTAAATGCCTGCTGTATCCTGCCTTCCGGCCTGGGGGAACAGATTGGGGATTACGGGGCTGTGATGGCGGCCATGGAGATATGGGAGGAGTAAGGAAGCCATAAGGCATTTGCAAATTTAGTTGCCTAAGAAGTCAAAGACTGTTATAATTTTCATGTCAGATACATTGTTTCAAAAGTATATATTGAAATAATATATTTCAGAAAGGGGAGCATATATGTTAATTGGAGCATTGGAAGCAGGCGGCACAAAGATGGTGTGTGCCGTTGGAAAGGAAGACGGCACCATATTGGAGCAGGTATCCATACCTACCACCACGCCGGAGGAGACCATACCTAAGCTTATCGAATATTTTCAGGATAAGGAGATTGAAGCCCTGGGTGTGGCGGCTTTTGGCCCTGTGGATGTAAAGCCGGAGTCAGAGACTTACGGATATATTCTGGACACGCCTAAGCTGGCATGGAGGCACAAGGATTTTCTGGGCAGGCTTAAGGATGAGCTCAAGGTTCCCATGGGACTGGATACGGATGTAAACGGCTCCTGTCTGGGAGAGGTGACATACGGATGTGCCAAGGGACTGGACAGCGTTATCTATATCACCATAGGAACCGGTGTGGGTGTGGGCGTATGCATCAATGGAACGCTGCTGCACGGAATGCTTCACCCCGAAGGAGGCCACATTCTTCTGACGCGCCATGAGGATGACCCAACGGGCGGTATCTGTCCTTATCACAAAAACTGTCTGGAGGGCTTTGCAAGCGGTCCCTCTATCGAGGCCAGATGGGGCAAAAAGGCCGTGGAACTGGTGGACAGGCCCGAGGTATGGGAGATGGAGAGCTATTACATTGCCCAGGCCCTTGTGGACTATATTGTGCTTCTTTCCCCCCAGAAAATCATTCTGGGCGGCGGAGTTATGCATCAGGAGCAGCTGTTCCCCATGATTCGCCAAAAGGTAAAGGAGATGTTAAACGGCTATATTAAGACAAAGGAACTGGAAGACATGGACAACTACATTGTCCCGGCAAGCCTTCACGATAACCAGGGAATCATGGGATGCATAAAGCTGGGACTCAATGCATTACGGGCATGACTTCCTTTGGAGGATTTTGATACATGTTGAACAGACAGCCGGTAAACTCGTTAAAAGGAATTGGCGAGAAGACAGGCAAACTATTTGAAAAACTGGGGGTCGTCACCATAGATGACCTTCTGGCCTATTATCCCAGGGCATACGATGCATACGAGGCTCCGGTGCCCATAGGGCAGTTAAAGGAGCAGACCATCATGGCTGTGGAGTCGGCGCTGGTGAGGGGAGCTGACCTGGTGCGCCTGGGCCATATGCAGATTGTCTCGGTACAGCTTAAGGACCTGACTGGATCCCTCCAGGTATCCTGGTATAACATGCCTTACATGAGGGCAAATTTAAAGACCGGCGTGAAGTATGTATTCCGGGGCAGGGTGGTTAGGAAAAGGGGCCGGATGGTCATGGAACAGCCGGAGGTATTTACCCCGGAAAGCTACGAGGTCCTGGCAGGCTCCATGCAGCCTGTATACGGACAGACCAGGGGTCTGAGCAATAAGACCATTGTACGGGCGCAGCAGATGGCCCTGGAAGTGCGGAAGATGGAGAGGGAGTACATGCCGCCGGATTTAAGGCGCAGGTATGAGCTGGCGGAAATCAATTACGCCATGGAACATATCCATTTTCCGGCTGACCAGACAGAGCTGCTCTTTGCCAGGAAACGTCTGGTATTTGACGAGTTCTTCATGTTCCTGGTTGGTGTCAGGCGTCTGAAGGAGCACAGGGAGGACAGGCATTCTGCCTTTATGATAAAGGAGGCGGAAGAGGTGACCGCCTTTCAATCCAGTCTGCCATACGCCCTTACAGGGGCGCAGGAAAGGGCTCTGAGGGAAGTATATGACGATATGGGAAGCGGCCTGGTGATGAACCGCCTGATTCAGGGTGACGTGGGATCCGGCAAGACCATCATTGCTATTCTGGCCCTGCTGCAGGCTGCATATAATGGATACCAGGGCGCGCTTATGGTACCCACGGAGGTGCTGGCCAGACAGCACTTTGAGTCCATGACCAGCCTTTTTGAAAAGCAGGGAATTGAAAAGGTTCCCGTGCTGGTCACCGGCTCCATGACGGCCAAGGAAAAGCGTCTGGCATATGCAAAGATTGCCAGCCACGAGGCGGACATTATAATCGGCACACATGCCCTGATTCAGGAAAAGGTGGTGTACGACAACCTTGCCCTGGTTATCACCGACGAGCAGCACCGTTTTGGTGTGGGACAGAGGGAGCTTCTCAGCAGCAAGGGACAGGAACCCCATGTGCTGGTAATGAGCGCCACGCCCATTCCGCGTACACTGGCCATCATCCTGTACGGAGATTTGGATATATCCGTCATAGATGAACTGCCTGCGGGACGCCAGACCATAAAAAACTGTGTGGTGGATCCTGGCTATCGTCCAAAGGCATATACATTCATTGAGCGCCAGGTGGCGGAGGGCCATCAGGCTTACGTTATCTGTCCCATGGTGGAGGAGAGCGAGATGATTGAGGCTGAGAATGTGCTGGATTACACCAAGGCCCTGAAGAAAGCGCTGCCGCCGTCCGTTATAGTGGAATATCTCCACGGCAAGATGAAGGGCAAGGAGAAAAATGCCCTTATGGAGCGCTTTGCGGCGGGAGAAATTCATGTACTGGTATCCACCACTGTCATTGAGGTGGGAGTCAATGTGCCAAATGCCACGGTGATGATGATTGAAAATGCGGAGCGGTTCGGCCTGGCCCAGCTCCATCAGCTCCGCGGACGGGTAGGAAGGGGAAAGGACCAGTCCTACTGCATTATGGTCAACTGTTCCCGGGATGAAGGGGCAGGAGAACGCCTGGATATACTAAACCGTTCCAATGACGGGTTTTATATCGCCTCAGAGGATTTGAAGCTGCGGGGACCAGGGGATATCTTCGGCCTGCGTCAGAGTGGGGACATGGAATTTAAGCTGGCAGATATATTTACAGATGCCAATATTTTAAAAAAGGTTTCTGAGGAAGTGAACCGGCTTCTGGATGAGGATCCCGGGCTGGAAAAGGATGAGCACAGGGAGTTGAAGCGGAAGGTGGAGGAGTATCTGGGAACCAATTATGAAAAGCTGAACCTGTAGGGGATTTTATATGAGCAGTCATATTAAGAATTGCTGTATAAGAACAGAAAGGAGTGTTTTACCATGAATGAGACACTGAATACGATTTTGACCAGGAGAAGTACCAGAAAGTTTTCAGACAAGCCCATTCCTGAGGATGAGATGGAGCTGATTGTACAGGCAGCCCTTCATGCGCCCAGCGGAATGGGACTCCAGACATGGCAGTTTACGGTTGTGAGAAACAGGGAGAAAATCCAGATGCTGGCAGCGGCCATTGAAAAGACGCTGGACCGTCAGGGATATGATATGTACCAGCCCCAGGTTCTGGTTATTCCATCCAATGAAAAGGAGAGCCGCTTCGGCAGGGAGGACGATGCGTGTGCCATGGAAAACATTTTCCTTGCCGCCCATTCCCTTGGAATTGGTTCTGTGTGGATTAACCAGCTCCAGGGAATCTGCGATGAGCCGGCCATCCGTCAGATACTGACATCCTTTGGAGTGCCTTCTGGCCATGTGGTATACGGTATGGCGGCTCTTGGATACGCGGCAGACACTAAGGCGGATAAGGCCCGTACAGGTAAAGTGGTATATGTGGATTAGTCTGCATATGCGCAAATTATATATGCATGACAAAATAGGTATGATAAAATCCCCAGACTGTGTTTAACACATAGTCTGGGGATTTTCTGCTGTCTCCAGCAATGTTACAATCTTACTTTAGAAATCCTTCAGAAAGGGAGGATTTATTTACCTGCCATCTGACGCTCCTGGGCTTCAATCATCTTCTTAACCATATAGCCACCTACGGAACCATTCTGTGCAGAAGTCAGGTTACCATTGTATCCGTTGGTTAACGGTACACCAATCTCGTTAGCAACCTCCATCTTAAATCTGTCCATTGCTTCCTTTGCTTCAGGTACATTTGTTCTGTTAGAATTGTTAGACATAATAAAACGCCTCCTTGTATTATATTTGCCATGAAATTGTTTAGTGGTTCATGGCTTGTTTTGTGTTACAATCCTATTATGTGATGATTCAAAAATTATAAACTAGAAGGTTCTTCGTATTTTGGTTAAAACAGGAAATGGCCTTTTTTGTTCTTATAGACATTTGAAATTGTTTGAAATAGTATAGTAGAAGCTAATATTTATTTTTAAGGAGGCATCGTTGGATGAAGAAAACTATGACAGCTACGGCGGCTGGAACTGCCGCAGGAATAGCCGGACTGCTGGCAGAGAATATTTTTTTCATATTGCCCTGGATGCGGCAGCGTATAAATCAGCCCTGTTAAAACCAGCGCCCGGCACAGAGAAGGCAGAAAAAAGGACTGGAGAGGGAAAGAAATGCCGAAAGAAACAGTAAAAATACTGAAAGCACGGTATGAGGAACGGGAAATCGTGTCCTTTGACCATTTAAGACTTCATGGTTATCTGTGTGTGCAGAGTGAACCAAATAGAAAATGGGCTGTATTGGTCCATGAATATGATGATTCCGGTTTGTGGTTTGGAAGAGAAGCGCTGGCTTTTTATCAGGCGGGATTTAACCTTCTTCTGCCGGATGCGAGAGGTCATGAAAAAGCCAGGGCGCATAAGTACAGTGGAGACAGAAACACAGTAAAGGCGGCAACACACGGTGAAACAACGCAAATCCGTTGATTTTTAACAAAAATATTAAGAGTATTAAAAAAAATGAGGTTACTAGAAGGGCAGGTTTTGGAACTAAAATAGTTGAAAATAGTAGGTTTTTATGCGGGTTCACGGGCTTTTGAAGCCTTCCGCAACCTTGTATTTTTCACAGAGTCGGGAAAAGGTATGACGGCATTCATGAGGTGTATGTTTTGGCTCATTTAGTATGTTGAGCTGTAGGTTTTATGCGGCTTGCAGAGTTTCGCAATTACCTAAAGAAAACAGAAAGACTGTAAGGAGCTGCCGAAGCAGCTCCTTACATATTATCTCCAGGGCCAAAAGATGTTGCGGTCACGTCTGTCCCTGTAGTCATCACGCCTATCGTGGTCACGGCGGCATGGAGGACAGGGGGGACAAGGTGGGCAACTAGGTCTACGGCGTTGGCATTGAATAAATTGTTCAAAATTATCACGCATTGGGTTACCTCCTTTAACATCTATCAATAGGATTGTTAATCAAAGAGGACACTCTGAATTCGTGGGTATGTCCATCCTGAAAAGTCGTGCGGGCCTTCGCAAAGTGAATATGCCTTCCATCGCCCACAGGTATAGCAGGAGAAGATGTCCCGCTAAATTCGTGAAAATGCCCGTCGTAAGAATCAGTAAGAAATGTTACCCTGTGAACATGGCTTCCCATATAGGGTATTGCCTCACCGGATACAGTTGCAAAACGGTGATTATGAGGGTCATCACAGCGTTCGGCTATGAGGGTGCTTCCCAAGATTTCGTGCACATGCTGCATGCTGCAAGCATTCGTTTCATTCATTTTTGTTTGCTCCTTTCTTTTAGTGTAATATATCATATGCAAAAAGAGATGAACGTGTGACAAGCCAAAAGAACGGGTGGAAATGACAAAATTGAGTCCATACAGAGCATGGCGGACCAATTGAGGGGAAAGAAGAACGGGAGGAGACAAAAAATATTCCGGGTTTCATAAAGAATCGGGCATGGACAGGGAAGCAGTTCTTTCCCTACGTCAAGGACATCGTGTTTGATGGGGACAATGCGCAGGCAAAGACCGTACAGGCCGTAGGACCCCACGGCTTATTCGAGACCTGGCGGAAGGAGTGTATGGAATATAGGAAGAACCTCTTCGTGCGGCTGCTGATGGACGCAAGTCTGGCTTCCGTTCTGAGGAACGGATATCCGCCTATGTACGGCAACACTGAACAGTACCACACGAAGGAATCCATTAAGAGGCGGATTGAGGCTATGGAGGATGAGAGGGAAATGGAAAGTTGGACAGATATTAAACGACTAAATGATGCTTTAAAGAGCCACCTCCTGGCGGCTCTCTGGCAGAAGGCATTGAAGCTCTGCGACATCGATTATACCCCTGTCTCGGCAGCATACACCCAGGGCTTCCAGTTGGCGGCGGACGGGCAACGCTGGTGGTGCCAGTTTGCGGATGGCAGCTATGCGGCCAATGGCTGGTACTGGCTCCGAGAGGCCACAGACGGCACATGCGGCTGGTACCTATTCGATGCTGAGGGCTACATGCTGACCGGCTACCAGACGGATGCAGCCGGGGACGCATTTTTGTTGTGTCCGGGAATTTTCAGTCATAAATATTAAGAGTATTTTAAAGAAATGAGGTTGCTAGAAGGGAAGGTTTTGGAACTAAAATAGTTGAAAATAGTAGGTTTTATGCGGGTTCACGGGCTTTTGAAGCCTTCCGCAACCTACCACTTTCTACTACGTTGTTAGGTACTATTGGTCACAATAAAGTCACAAATTAATCTTTATTTTTTCAATCTCTTCTCGCAAATCCTCCAGCTCACGATGACCGTAAACTTTGTTGGTGATATCACCCTTGAAAGAATGACCCAACATCCGTTTGCGGTCATTTTCCGCAACCTTGTATTTTTCACAGAGTCGGGAAAAGGTATGACGGCAATCATGAGGTGTATGTTTTGGCTCATTTGGTATGTTGAGCTGATTGAGCAAATCTTCCATTTGAACCCTAAATTCCTTTGCGGTACAGGCGAGTATATGCCCATATTGTTCTATCCGGTGCTCAACCAAAGGGAAGATTGCGGAATGGATCGGCACGGTCCGGTTTTTTCCTGCGTCTGTCTTGCTTCCACCGAAAAAATATTTATCTTTTAAATTAACTTCAAGGTCTAAATATTCCGATATGCGCCAGCCAGAGTAACACATGATTAACAACATGTCGGCTGTCTTGTCACCCTTACTGTTCCACAGTAGTTTAAGCTCATCATCCGTAAAGGGCACCCCATGTTCGTCGTCATCGTCTTTTTTGATTTTGATATACTGGCTATAGTCCTTATCGCACCAGCCCTGGCTATCAGCATACTTGTACATCTGGCAGTACAGATTCTTGATTAGCTCCAGGCTGGCGTGCTTTAAGTTGCAGGAATCCAGGTTGTCCTGTAGGTCCTTAGAACGCAAAGCACGGAATTCTTTATCATGGAGTGATTTACAATTCCTGTAGCCGGCTTTAATGGCGTTAATTGTTGAAGCGGAGTATTTATGCCCTTCCTGGAATTTATCGGCGTAGAAGGCCTCGTAGACCTCTGAGAAGGTCTTTTCCGGCTCGTCCGGTTCAATTCCCTTGACGCGGTTGTAATCAGCCATAATCTTTTCCGCCAGGGCATCAAGGCTCCCAGTGGAATCAGGCAGCCGCAGGGTGGCCTCCATGCCGGGGGTATAGGTGCCAGCCTTGAGGGATGTGAGGATGATGAAGCCTTTCATCCAGTCATCCACGTAGCAGAGGGCCGGGGGGCGGTTCCCGTCAATGTCTGCCGGTGGGTGGACCGCGTAAGGGTTTTTACGGCTCTTGCCGAGGTAGCGGATGGAGCCGTAGCCATTGGGGAGCCTGGGATGTTTCTTTCGTTTTGGCATGATATCATTCCTTTCTGATTTTGAGTAAAATTAATACGCCCTCTTGCCAGGACGCTCCAGGAATGATATAATCCAAGTGTGTTAGTTGAATTGTATCTTACTGGATTCGTCCGGTAAGAGAATCTATGTGAAAAGCTCTGGGGGTTCGCGGCTCCTGGGGCTTTTTGCTAGAAGTTATTTATACTGCTTGTTTAATTTTAGCATAACATTTCCGTTCCCAATGGAGCCATAGACGAACCAGTCATCTTGACTTTTGATTTTGCTTTGAGGGGCAACGCCTACAAGCGCGGTGTATTGTTTGTACAATCCTCCGTAATTATCCTTACTGCTTGACTCAATATTAGAATCTTGCATTTGTGCATATAGATTCAGTTGCCTCACCATAGTATCTGCAAAATCCAATGCTTTTTCAGGGGCGGTTGAATCATCAACCACGATACTGATAGTCAAATTATTACCATCCGTCTTAACAGAATAATCTGTTACAAAAGAATAGTCTGGTTCTAAAATTAGGCCGTCTTTTAAATCTTTTATGCATTGCGCCATATCCACATCATAGCTTTTCTTTGAGTCGCTGCCTCCACATGCAACGAGGGAAACAAGCGCAATCATGATTATCATGGATAAAATATTTTTCTTCATAAACCCTCCTACTAATTTTGATATATTTTTAATTGATTAAATAAATGGAAGCTCATCTTCCTCTTCTCCGTCAGGTATGTTTATAAAGCTGTTAATTCTGGATGAAGTAGAATAGTTCCATATTTTTAGTATATCATTATTGAAAAATAATGAATCTCCTCCACAAACAGGACAAAAACGGGCATTTGTTGGCAGGACTTTTCCGCAATTACTGCAATTTTCATTCATGCATTCATTAACCAGATAATTACTGCATATCTGACAAAAATTTCCCTCTATCTCAGTTTCTTCATTATCGCATTTAGGACACCGTTTCAGTTTTCCGTTATCATAAGTTTCCATCTTAGGATATATCATTTTGCCATCTCCCCATTGCAAAGTCTTTTTTCCACATATTGGGCAATACTTCCCATAACGCTGTATAAGCATTGCTCCACAATTTTTACACTCTCTTTTAAAAATAAAAGAATAAAACAAAGAGAATAACTTACTATCATAAAAATCATTGGGATTGATATGTTTTTTCCATATTGAATATTCGTAAAACCTTCTTTTAGCGGCAGGGTCTGATATTTTGCACATATACCGTATAGTTCTATAAGTATCAACTTTGAAGCCTATCAAAACAGCATGTGGAACCAGTATTAGTTGAGCAAAATAATCAGCTTCAGCTTCCAGTTCATTATATTCTGTGTCCGTTAAAGAACTTCTAAAAATTCTTGTTTTTTGATTATTAACGTGATGTTTAAGAAGTATATGCCCTAGTTCATGCGCTATGTTCCATCTATAACGGTTAGAAGTTGTAACACTTGCATCTACATCATTATAGTAAATATAATACAAGTTTTTATTAGCATAGAAATCGGTACACGCATCCTTGCTTTCTACAAAGGTTATCATTTGATTGTATGATAAATGAAAACATCTCATATGTTTACTAAAGGGTATCAAGCGTATATTTGGAAAGCTCCTGGCTACCGCTTTTATTTTTACTGGAAGAGAAAAAGCGTTACTATTTTGGAGTGCTAGTAAAACTGCGTTTTTAATTTCTATTTTTCTATACTCTGGAATATTAATCTGGATCATCAGCGCCATCTTCATCAAAATATTGTCCGAATGAACGAGTCAGCATTTGCATCATAAAGTCTTTGTCTTCAACAGGCATTTTTTGCCGAGCGCGCTGTATTCTGCGAATATCTAAATCATTTGAAACGAGCTTCTCTCTACCTAAAAGATAATCTACAGATCCCCCGAGTTCATCAGCCACTTTTGTTAGCTTATCAGTGTTAGGGGAAGAACTTTTCCATCTGCTAATAGTGCCGTTACCTAATCCTACCTTTGTCTCTAAATCAGGAAGGCTCATGTTACGTTGATTTGCTAGTTCGCGGATTTTATCCACTAATGTCATTTTTATTCTCCTTTCGATGATAGTAGAAAAAAATCATGTAAAAACCATTGACAACTAGCGAATTATCATGTAATATATGAATATACAAAGAAAACACATGAAAAAAATCTACTAAATTAAATAATCGACCAAATCATTTAATGTAGCTTATGAAAATACGCTAGTGTTTTTATACTCTTATAATAGATTATTTTCTAGTGTTTGTCAATAGTATAATGCAAAAAATCATGCAAGGAGGTGAGTTGATGCTACATGATCGTATCAAACAATTGTGTTCCAGGGACGGAATCACTATTACTGAACTGGAGAGAATGTTGAGAATTGGAAATGGAACTATCCATAACTGGGATACCAAAAATCCAACATTGGGAAAAGTGATAATGGTTGCAAAACATTTTGGCGTGGGGGTTGATTATCTCTTATCAGATGAAGAACTTCCTTCAAAAGAAACTATGGAAATAGCAATAAAACTTAATAACTACACGGAAGATCAGAAAAATCTTGTTAGATGCTATATGTCATTAATTGAAAATGGAAAGGTGGAGTGAATAATGAACGCCTTAGTAAAATTCATCGGCAATGATGTTTTTACAGACAGCATGGTTATAGCAGAGGGGACGGGTAATCAACACGAGTCAGTAGTATCCTTGATTAAGACACACCGGAAGAGTCTAGGGCGTTTTGGAAATTTGGAATTTACCGATTTCAAATCGGGAAAAAGAGGACGGCCGACAAGGATTTTTCAGCTCAACGAACCACAGGCGACATTGTTAGTTACTTTCCTGGACAACAATGACATAGTGGTTGAGTTCAAAGTGGAACTCGTCCGCCAGTTCTACGAAATGCGCCGCCTGCTTATGGAACGTCAGTCACCTCACTGGCAGGCGACACGCTTGGAGAGCAAGAAGAACCGGCGTATGGAAACTGACGAAATCAAGATGCTGGTGGAATATGCAAAGGCCCAAGGAAGCAAAAATGCAGATAAGTATTACATAAGTTTTTCAAAGCTTGCTAACAAAGCCGTAGGCATCCAGGCGGATTCCAGGGATGCGCTGACAACAAGCCAGCTTAATAACCTTATACTGATAGAACACATCATTGGTGAGGTTATTAAAGAGAGCATCAGACAGGAAATGTATTATAAAGATATCTATAAGGCATGTAAATTGCAGATTCAACATTTCCAGAAGATTGCATATTTAGCGGCATAGAGGATGACAAGGAAGCAGATGAGAAGGAGGACGCGAGATATGAATGATATTTTTAATGAGGTATTTGGAGGAACGGATACATCAAAATTAACCCCAATTGAGATAGCTTTGGGAATTGATGGTGAGGGAGAACAACGGCAACTATTCCAAGTGGTTCCGTAAGAACATTCTTGAAAATGAGTTTGCGGAAGAAACAGTGGATTATTTCCCATTCGTACTCCGGTACGAGTCGCTGACAGGCGAAAAGGAGAGGCAGGATGCCAAACTCACGGCCCATTTTGCAAAGAAGCTTTCGATGGTTCAGAAGAATCAGAAAGGTGATGCAGCCAGGAACTACTTTGTAGGCGTGGAAAATGGGGCTAAAAATCTGATATCGCAATACAAAGCGTTATCACCAACTGAACGCCCAGGAGAGGTGGCTAACCTTATAAAGGTGATTACCCGGATAATGGAGAAACAGGGTTCTGCACCTTGTAAGGTCTCTGAGAACGCACAACTTATCTGCGCCCAGTACGGAATTACCTTGTCCTCTGATTTTGTGAAGGTTCCAGAATATGAGCAAATGAGCCTTGATGATTTTATGAAATAGGAAGGAGAAAGAGGATGAATGATGTAGTAGTAAAGAACGTACCGTTCTGTGGAACGGAATTATTGGCAGTGCAGGAAAGAGGTAACGGGAAGATTTATGCCGGAATTAATTTGTTGCTGGCCGGCCTTGGTTTCAATGAGTATCAAACACGCTACAGACGTGAAAAGTGGTTGGAGGATAAGTCGCTTTCCAAAGGGGTGCGAAAATTTTCACACCCCTCGGATAAAGGGGGGATGCAGGAGGCATATTGTATCAGCATTACTAAGCTTCCATTAGCATTGGCCAAATTAGAAATTACTCCGAAAATGGAAAAGGAAATGCCGGAGCTGTCGGCAAAACTGGAAGAGTATCAGGATAGGTGCGCAGATGTGCTGGCGGAAGCATTTCTTCCTAAGAAAGAGAAACAGGACAAGCCCAAGAAAGAATCCCGGGCCTCTGTCAATATGACAGTTAAGACAATCGACACCATCTTTAGCAGGGCAGGTGTTGACCCACTGTACATAGCTGTGGAGGCAAAGCGTATATATGCCGAGGCCGGGTATGATATCAAGATACCGCTTATTGCTGATAAGGAAACAATGTCAAAGCTGTATGACTGTACAAGCCTTGCAGAAGCGGTTGGGGCTTATTCGGAAAAAGGTAATCCACACACCAAGGCAATAAGTGCGATTTTGCAGAAACTGACGATTCTTGAGAGTGAGATTGTAACAACGCCTTACAGCAGGAATGGTCATGATGGAGTAACTATCCAGTACAAGCCATCGGTTCTTGAGAAAGTTAGGGAGTGGCTGGAGGTAAACTATTATCCCACCAAGATTCCCTATACAGATTCAAAAGGAAAGCAGACGATGTGCACGGTTGTGTATCGTGAAATGTAAATCATGGCCCATCTAAAAAAGTAGTACATTGACAACCACATCCATCCACAGCAGTCTTCCAGCTGTAAGCGGTAAGAACGTAAATCCGCTGTGAAAGAGTGTGTCGAATATAAAGCAATGGAAGGAGAGTGATGTTATGGCAAGACTATGGCTGAGCCCGGAGGAGGCAGCCCCTGTCCTGGGAATGAAACCAGCAAAGATTCGGGATTACATGCGCAGGGATATCTTGGACCTGGGGCTGGCAATCCCACCGGAGAAAACCGGAAAGACCATGTGGGAGTTCCGGATATACCCTGCGAAGATTGAAAAGATAATCGGAGAGAAGTTGGAACGCCCAAAGGAAGGGGAGAAACAGGAATGAGACGGAACAATGAGCCAGATAAGATGCAACGGGCGTTGGCAATCATCACAATGGTGATGACGATGTTGTATATGTACAAATGCTGGCAGGTGGACCAGTTGGTAAGAATGATATAGGAGAGGTAAGGACAATGGAGAAAGAAACCAAAGAAGTGATATTGAGTCATATTAAGGATGGGACCTATGTTTCGGACATGCTGTTCGATGTTCAGAAATTAATGGCCAAGGCCGGGATGGAATTATATGCAAAGCCATGCTGTGACCGGATTGAGGCGGCCGGCCTGGTGGACAAGGTACATGTCCTGCGGATTCCGACGTCACCATGGAAGCTACAGGTGGATGCCTATGGCATGGAGGCCTGCCGTGAGATATTGGAGGCGTACCTACAGCCTGAATATCTGAATGAGATGTATGAAATCATCAAGGGGTGCCGTGACTGGACCATATCCGTCAACAATATGCTCTATTCCTTACGGAAGATAAGCAGTAAAGACCTTAAAGCTGACTTGATGGACGCCTTCGTATATAAGGTAGATGAGGACGACGAGCAGGACGTCACGAAGCTGTTTAAAGAGGAGTTAGAGAGCCGGAGACTCCCGGGCAGGATGCGTAAGCTGGCAAGGAGGACTGCCTTTGTAATCCAGATATTAAGAATGTTCCCCGGTCCGTTTCAGATATTGGTACCATTCATCAAGGAATCCTGGAAGAACTGGAATATAGTCGGAAATGTGCCGTATGTAGAGAGCAAAGGGAAATATACCAAGGCATTGAGGCGTTTTACGGATATCCATGGTGGTACCCACCGGATAGAAAGGCTACAGGGTGATGACTTGGCGCGATACATATTCCTGGCGGTCAAAGCCTATGGAAAAGAGAATCCTGCAGAGTTCAACCATACAAAAGCTTATAAGTCTTGCCTGGAGATAGAAAACAGGTACCAGGAGTTAAAGCAGGTCATGGAAACCATCGGCAGGCTGACACCCATGAAGCTGCTGAGGATGTATCCGGTTACGAAGGAATACGACGGAGAGAAGTGGGGGACTAAGGATTACTTCTATACCATGGACCGATTAAGGCGCCTGCCGGCAGACAAGCCCATAGGGGACGCCCAGGACGTTGCCGTTCTCCTGTGGGACTATCAGAACTGGGACCTAACGGAACTATTATTTCAATGGCAGAACGTTCTGGAGGATTTACACATCTATTGCAATGATTCTGGGCCGCATGATGAACTTCATGACAGGATGATGCGGAGGGCGGTGCAAACGGATGGGGAGAAGCAGAGCAATGAAGCCGACCCGGAGCCAGAAGGCACTTATGAGTAAGGCAGGCCTGGTGGTAAACAACTGGCTGGTGTTGGAAGAAACAAAGACGGAGCTGAGACTGGTGAGCCGCGGCGCCGGCGTGAGACGGACAATAAAAAAGTCCTCATAGAAGTTGGCGCTTCCATAAGGACAAGCATAGGCCTAGAGGCGCTATACCAAAGTTAAACCAACTATAGTATAGCACCTCTGAGCCGGAAAGGGAAGAGGATTGACGATGGAAAACAAAGAGAATGTCACAATAATAGACATTGACAATGCACTGTTTGATATTGAAGTTCTGGCAGAAAAGGTTCGGGTAATGGTAGATGATGTAAAACAGGAATATTTCGATTGGGATATAGAAAAAACAGGAGAAATGTGGAGGATAGCACCGCCATTTTATACCACGGCCGGTATCAAGACCAGTATCGCAAATGACATTGTATTCGATATGGTAAATAGAATCAGAGAGTTACGTGAACTTTTAGACAGTGTTGGTAAGGGAGGCATGCAGATATGACATTTCCAATAGATGAGCAGAAGTTTATAAATAGATGGTTATCAGCCTTAAACGATCCGGATGAAGGGGACAGGGAACAGGCAGAGGCTACAGTGCAGACAATCAACCGGGCATATTATGCGGGATTAGAAGCTGGTCATAGAAGTTGTGACGTCACAAATGAAGCTGACGGAGAAGTTGTACCGGTGCAACCGGAAGAATGGGGAGGTAGTGGTATGAAATTAAAGGACGTAACAGTTAAACGCATAGCCCCCCCCCCGGTGAACTTCCATCTATCCTGTGCTTCCAGCTGAATTATAAGTATCACACAGAGTTAGGTAAGTTCGTGGTGATGTTTGATGGGAAGCAGCAAATCCTTTATGTGAATAGGAATATGCCTGAGGATGATGTGCAGAAATTTATAGATATCGTTTCCTATCCGAGTCCGTATATTAATAATCCTGATTGTCCTATTTCTGATGTGATGGACTATGTCAGTACAGCTTATGGATGGAAGGTATATGAAATCCTGATGTCGGCATATAGCGACCGTCAAAAGAAGATTAGGGAGGCCCTGACAAGAAAGAAATCGGAAGGGATTGTCCCTGTAATACAGGAATACATAAGGTCTGTAATAGACGATAAAGCTCCGGATGTATTTGACGATATGCTGGTCAGTTGTATCTGGGATGCCGGACGAAACGTTGAGCTTCGGACGGCGTATAACCAGACGAGTTATAGCACGAAGTATGTATTTTATCTGGGATATCTGATGGGGGCCGGGAAGATAAAAGTGTAGGTATTGTAAATATAAACGCAATAACCGCATATTGGATATTGCGATATCGCAACAGAAAGGATGATATATATGGCACTGATTCAATGTCCAGAGTGTTCTGGTCAAGTAAGCGACCGCGCCTCTTCCTGCCCACACTGCGGATTTCCACTTAGTACAGCTCCTGTCACTAAGCGTGGGCGCCCAAAAAGGCGGGAAGAGCTGACATTCCGACTTCCAAATGGTTACGGGACTATTAGGAAGCTTAATGGCAACCGAAGAAAGCCCTATGCTGCCCTTGTAAATCCGACACAGGTATTTGATGATGAAAAGGGCACATCCCATTATAAGTATGAGCTGTTGGGGACATTCGCTGAGAAAATAGACGCTTATAATGCTGTCATGCAATATCGTAAGAGTCCCGGAGGATTAAATAGCAACATAACTGTAAAAGAACTATTTGAAAAATGGATTGAACACCATATGAAAGTGAACAACTACCCTGATTCCATGCGAAAAAAATACGAAATGGAGTTTGCTTATTTGTCTCCCATATACAAAATTCGGGTATTGGATACCAGTCCTGCCATGTTGAAAGAGGCAATAGAGAGCGCGACCAAAATCGGAACCCGTGGAAAAACCAAAGGACAAGTTGTAGTTGCCACCCCCAATATAAAAAGCAATATCAAAGGCCTATTGAATATGATGTATGACCATGCCATATTCCTCCGCATCCTTACGGTAAATTATGCAC
>ENA-ORUW01001114-ORUW01001114.1-human-gut-metagenome-genome-assembly--contig:-NODE-1114-length-20710-cov-3.586299_pt1 | contig 20710 bp, 20 predicted proteins | sample MGYA00242088_ERZ509227 | MGnify/ENA primary metagenome ERZ509227 (study PRJEB26280, sample SAMEA2338816) | human gut metagenome | biome: human gut; feature: human-associated habitat; material: faeces... | reverse complement strand
CCCACCGGTTCCGGCACCGGCATTGAGGCTGCTGCCAACGGTACCGCCGACTGAGGCACCGCCACCGCCGCCACCGCTGCCCGAAGGGCCCCGATCCTCTTCGGTAGGCTTGACGGGATCCGTATCCGGACGCTCATATTTGATATGGTTTACAGGGCGCTTGGCAGAAACCACAACCGCCTCTATACCGCCGCCGTCAACCGGCTCGCTTTTCTCTGACTCCGCCTCCGCACGTGTCACCGCTGTTTCCCGGCTGCACACGACACTCAGGCCATCCAGCATTTCGCCCAGGCGGGCAGTATTTTCCGCCTGTGTCCGCGACTTATCGTAAAGGAACGCTTCAGCCTGGCATGCTCCTCCGGCATAACGAACCGCATGAACCGGAAATCCGTCGAGCGAGGTGTAAACCGCCAGCCCGGTGAAATCCCCCTTGGAGCCGCTGTTGAGCAGCCTGTCGTAGTCGTCGGCCGTGCGCCCCGCGGCATAGTCCGGATCGGGAACATAAAAACGCAGATAGCTGCTCATGACACCGCTGCGGGAATCCTTTACGACGACCAGTTTGTGGTAGATCGGGGTAAAACGCGGTTCGCCGTACTCGTCGATCCGATAACGAAAATAGCGGAACTCGCCCCGGACAGGCACATCGGTACTGGAAAGCACTTCCCCGGCCGAGACCGTCGCCAGCGACCAGTCGGGCATATAAGTCCCGAGCGTCAGCGTCCCCTCTTCACTCCCGGCTCTGGTCGGTGCCGCAACACGCTCGAAATAGCGGCGTGCCTCGGCCACGGACATAGTTTCCGGATTTCCGGCCTGCGCGGTATCATTCGCCGCATGATCGGAACAGGCCGAAAGGGCATACAGGACAACAGTACATCCTGCGGCAATCAAATAGGATCGTTTTTTCACAGGTTGTGGTTTCAGGGTTTCCGTCGTGACGTAAGTTGTTTTAAAATTAACAAATATTTACGACATCCCAAAAACTTCGGATACCCTTACGGTTATTGAGTTAAAAATATAACATAAATCCTTGCTGTTACGGAAATAACAGTTATATTTGCAATGAAAAAACCGCATTTGAATTTTAAACGATAACCACACCATGAACGTACCCGCAAATCTGAAATACTCGAACGACCACGAGTGGTGCCGCGTCGAGGGCGACACGGCCGTAATCGGCATCACCGACTTCGCACAGAGCCAATTGGGCGACATCGTCTTCGTAGACGTGCCGACCGTAGGCGAAACCCTCGCCGCGGGCGAAGTATTCGGCTCGATCGAAGCCGTAAAAACCGTGAGCGACGCATTCCTGCCCATCGGCGGCGAGATCCTCGAATTCAACGACGCCGTGGACGCCGACCCCGCCATCGTCAACAAGGACGCATACGGCGAAGGCTGGCTCGTCAAGGTCAGGATGTCCGACCCGGCCGAGTACGACGCACTGCTGAGCGCCGCGGATTACGAAAAGCTGATAGGCTAAACACAAAAAATAAAAAGCTATGTCTAAAGTTACAGTAGTAGGTGCAGGTGCCGTTGGCGCAACCTGCGCAAATGTGATGGCTTGCCGCGAAGTTGCGAGCGAAGTCGTCCTGATCGACATCAAGGAAGGTCTTTCGGAAGGCAAGATGCTGGACATGTACCAGTGCTCGACGCTGATGGATTTCGACACCAAGCTCGTGGGCGTCACCAACGACTATAAGCAGACCGCCAATTCGGACGTGGTAGTCATCACCTCGGGTATTCCCCGCAAGCCGGGCATGACGCGCGAGGAGCTGATAGGCACCAACGCCAACATCATGAAGGGCGTGATCGAGAACGTGGTGAAATATTCGCCCCGCGCCATCATCATCGTGGTCGCCAACCCGATGGATACGCTGACCTATCTGGCGCTCAAGGCGTCGGGCCTTCCGAAGAACCGCATCATCGGCATGGGCGGCGCGCTCGACTCGTCGCGCTTCAAGTGCTATCTGGCCAAAGCCACCGGCGCCAACATCAACAACGTCGACGGCATGGTCATCGGCGGCCACGGCGACACGACGATGATTCCGCTCGTCTCGAAGGCCACCGTCAACGGTGTACCCGTTTCGCAGTTCGCATCGAAGAAAAAACTCGATGAGGCCGTAGCCAACACGATGGTGGGCGGCGCCACGCTGACCAAGCTCATCGGCACGTCGGCATGGTACGCTCCGGGAGCCGCTTCGGCAATGATGGTGGAGGCGATCCTCAACGACCAGAAGAAAATGGTTCCCTGTTCGTGCTACCTCGAAGGCGAATACGGACAGTCGGACATCTGCATCGGCGTACCGGCGATCATCGGCCGCAAGGGCATCGAGAAGATCGTGAAGATCGACCTTTCGAAGGAAGAGGCCGAGAAGTTCGCAGCTTCGGCCGACGCGGTCCGCAAGACCAACAACGTGCTCCACGAGATCAAGGCGATTTAATTCCGCGCTGCGACAGATACGAAAGAAAAACGTCCCGGATTTCGGGACGTTTTTCGTATCCGGGATCGGGAGCCGCGAAAAAAGCGCATGCAGCTATGCTGCATGCGCTTTTTCGTATTCCCTTCGGGACGCCGGACGGCCTCCTTTGGGGCATCCCTCTTTGCGGATCAGAAACTGAACTTCGCACCGACGAACCAGCTGCGGGGCAGCGACGGGCCGTAGATGTAGCCCGAATCGCGGTCTACGCCCTTGTCGAAATCCTTCTGGTAGGCGTTGAACAGGTTCTGCACACCGCCATAGAGCTGCATGGTTATCTCCTTGTAGATACGCACGTCGTACGACAGGCGAATATTCATGTCGAAGAACGACGGGGTCGAGACGGCCACGTCCTGCGCGACGCCCGACCCGGCCATGTGCTGCACCAGCATCGACCCGGTGCAGGTTCCCGACAGGTCGGCCGTGAAAAGCCGCCCGAAGCCGGGAATATCCACCACTTCCGTATCGACCGGGATATAGGTTATCCGTTGTGCATCGAGCCATGAGAAAAGTTCCTGTATCATCTTTCCTGTACTTTTTTGAGTTTGTATTCAAGGACGGACAGCAGGCGGCAGGCGAAAATCCCGTAGATTTCCGCTTCCGTGAGTTCGTCCCAGTCTTTGGCGGCATCAGCAATGTCCGCGATGAAAACCTCGAAATAGGGTTTCAGCCGTTCAGCCGTCCGCTTTACCGACTCGACGGCATCACCATCGTAACCGATGACTACGGTTCTGACGCCTTTCGATTGCAGCTTGTAGATCTGTACATCGGATATTTTCTTTCCGAAAGTGGCCACGGCTGCGACATGGGAATTGTCATAGAGTTCGAGTCTGCGGGTCAGGGCGATGACATCGAAAATACCTTCCGCGAGGATGACCGTATCGGTTTCATCCATACGGACGGCATCGTAGTTATAAAGGAGTCTGGAAAAGTCGTTTTCCGTGGAGTTCCGGTAACGCAGGATCTTGTACCCGCCGCTATGTCTGGTCTTGCGGTTGTGGGCGTCTATATCCTCTTTCGGCCAGGTATGGCGGGAGACATAGCCGACAACCGTACAGTCATCGATGACCGGAAAGACGACATAGTCCGCGTAGCGCGGATTGAGCCTGCCGGTTATCCCGACCGGGAAATACTCGTAATCGTCGAAACAGAAGCCGCGCCGCTGCAAATACGGATGCCGGAAAGTGCGCTTGTAAAAGTCCGGCAATTCGACCGGCACCAGTTCGTCGTCTATTTCTTCCGCCTCGTCCTTCTCCAGCAGGTGCAGGTTCAACGGTGCGGCAATGTCAGCTGTCTGCAAAACCATCAGGTCCATGCGACCGATAGCCGCCAGAAGTTGCTCCAATGTACGGGTGGATGCCCCGCAGGAGAAGCAGTGGGCCATGAAAGGCCGGCGGTGGGCAGTCGCCTTGCCGATGTAGATACCGAACTTACCGCCCGACTTTCCGCAGAACGGGCAGCGCGGAACGATAAGGTTCTTACCGCTCCCGTCCCGTTTGGCACCCGTCTCGCGGGTTATCTCCGAAACCAGATATTGATATTCCTGTACCGACAGTTCCATATTAAGGTATAGTCGTGACCGCTACAGGTTGGTTTGAAATGTTTGGAAAAAGAATCCGGATTAGCCCAATAAAAATAGACCGGCAGAATCATGGAAGGTCTTTCCACCCAAAGGAAAAGAGAAATTGTCTTCCCGGCTGGACAAAAAATGACTGCTTTTGTCTAATCGATAAAACAATATATAAATAAGGAGATTGATAATCAGCATTGGCTGATTATCAGGTGTAGAGATGTACTTTTCTAAAATGATCACTCTCTACATAAAAAAAGCGTATTTTTTGTGCAGTACAATAAACATACTGAATGAAAAGTATCGTTTTCCAATTACTACAAATAACGGATTTGTATTTGCGAGGTCATTCGAACTTTCCTCGAACAAAGGTCGTATGATATCTCGAACGCCAAGACCCGTGAGCGGAAACTGAAAGTCTTGGAGGCGGCAGAGGAATTGAAATGTGAAAACCTGCTGTTGATAACATGGGGAACGGACGATATGGCGGAATACAAAGGGCATACAATAAAAATCGTATCTGTCCGGAATTGGTTTTACGCATGTAAGCTGCCATATATTCTCAACATTCCAGTCGTTACAAGTCAAAAAGCCACCGACACGCCGCATCCGGATCGATGGCTTTTTATTCCCTGTTCAGATTCAGTGTCCTCTGCCCGTCATAGAACACCTCATTGTCGTAGTCGGTGGCAATCCTGATAGTGTCTCCTTTCTTGAAGAACCGGCTTTTGGCCACGTGCAGGCGCATAACGTTCTCCTTTCTTTCAGCCGATGACTGGTTGAGCGAAACAAGGTGCGTGCACGGGCGGGCCAGACCTTTGGCCTCCGAACAGTTGTACTCGGTCAGCACGTTCCGCTCGTCATTCAGCCACTCCCGGTCTTCGATGGTAGACTGGTAAGTCACCACCATCCATACCTTTTCGTCCGCCGCCAGGTCCTTCAGGTCATTAGCCACCGCGATACGCTTCGCCCGTTCATGGTCGGCTCCCCATGAACGGCGGTTGGCATCCGTCAGCAAGTCCATCGAATCCACAATCACGATGTCCGGATTATATCCTTTGAGCTTCCTGTATTCCGAAATGCCGTTCTTGATGTCGAGTGTCGAGACCTGGGCATTGAAACGCGGGTAACTGCGCACCGTGATGCTTCCGGCATACGAGGCGACCAGTTTTTCCAGATGTCTCATCTCCGTATCCGAAATCTTTCCCCGCTCGTAATAGTAGGCGTTCCTGGAAATCAGTCCGCCGGAATAGGCGTTCAACGCCTCTTCTTCCGAACCTTCCAGCTGGAAATGCAGCACATGCAGCCCGTCATCGATGTCCGCCCTGACACCGATCCATTTGGCGATGTGCGACTTTCCCACGCCTGTGCTGGCCAGGAAACAGGTCAGCTGACCTCGCAGGTTACGTCCGGCATTGAGCGCATCCAGATACGGGATGTAGAAGCGGGACACACGAGGGGCGGCCGAGCGTTCCTCTTCCTCCTCGCGCCGGCGGTTCCTCTCGAAACGCTCCTTGAAAGTCGCGGCCACATCGACGAACGAGGAACTCTTCAGCGTGAACCCTGCCAGCCACTCGGCATATTCCCGAAGAGTCTTCTCCGCCTTGTCCTGTTTGTTCTCGTTATACAGTTTCCCGACCTCCGCATAGACCGACTGCAACCGGACCCCCTTGATGTAGGACTCCAGCATGTCGGTCATCACCTCGGCACTCTGTCCCTCGTCATACTCCCGGAAAGTGTCTATCAGCTCGATGGCGTCGTAATCCTCATGGAAGGTCTGTGCCAGCACGGCATACGACGGCGGTGTCTTGTATGTCTTGAAGTGTACGGCTATCGCCTCCTGTACCTGCTGGAACGAACGGTCCGGCAGGTATTCCTTACGCATATGCCGGGCTAGGACAGCACACAACGGTTCCTGTCTGAGCGCCGTGGCATAGAGTTCATACAGGAACTCGGCACTGAGCGGATTGACGGCACTCATGGCTTCGCCTCCTTTTTCCGCCACGCCTCACAGCGGATACGGTACAGTTCCGGATAGCGCGCCTGTGTCCTTCTGCGGCATGGCTCCGCTTTCGCACATTTTGAGCATGACGGGGAGAAAGGCGTCCACATCAGCGTGGAGAGCGCACAGACGAGATATCCCGCTTCGGTGGAGAGCAGTCGCCGCTTGGTCGTCTCCTCGTATTCCGGATAAATAAAACGCCCGAACGGATGGCTGCGGCGGTCTTCCACTGCCCGCGCCAAATCATGCCGTGACAGCCCGAAACTCTTCAGCCACCGGTCCTCCCGGTAGCGGCGTTCCTTTCCCGAGCGGAGATAGCGGCCGATGGCTTTCTTTCCGAATGAATGGGAGACGTTCCATTTCCTGCGATACGCGGTATCATATCCGGAAATGGCATATGTCTGGCAGATACAGAAGTCGGACAGGCGTTCCGCACTGACGGAGACGACCTCCCGGCACAAGCCGTCGAAACACATCCCGAGCTGCCTGTCCGACTTGCCGCCGGTAGGGAACACAAAATCCGCCCACACCGTGGTGCGGACCAGCCGTGTAAAGAGCCTCCGGCATCCGTCAATCCATTCTTTTCTCTCCATCGCGTGTCAATAGTTTGCGCAGCTGCGTCTTGGCTAGGAAGATGCGGCTTTTTACCGTTTCTACGTTCCTGGTCTGCAAAGTACCGTTGTTATAGGTGATTTCCATGATTTCCCCGAGTTTGTAACCAGCCTGCTGCAAGAGCAGGGCTTCCCGGTAAATCGGTTTGAGCCGGTCCAGTGCCCAGAGGATGTCATCGTTATAGAACTCGCGGTAGTTGTCCATCCCCATGCTGTTTCCCGACGGTTCGTCCTCATCCGACAGCGAAGAGGATATTTCCGAAATGTCGATATTGTCGTCCGGGGGCATGCGGTTCCTGTTGCGGTTGTTCAGGTCCGCCACAAGCCGTTTGGTCACGGCATAGATCCAGGTCTTTACCGGACGGGCCGGGTCATAACTGTCCATATACTTGAAGAAGTTGGCCAACGCCTCGAGGTAGTTGTCCTCGATGTCCTCCTGGTTATAGGTATATTTGATACAAATGCTGTATATCAGATTCTTGTGCGGCATCACATATTTTCTGAGAAGTTCCGCCCTCTGTCTCGCGGATTCGTCTTCAGGCTGGAGAACCGCAATAAACACATCTTTCTTTTCCACGTTTCCACTGACTGAAAAGGTTGATAATGAATCTCATGTCCTAATCTGTCAGCTACCGTGAGCGTCAATTGAAAAAACGGGCGGCAGCATTACCGCCGCCCGGAAAAAATCCAAACCGTTGTCGGCTTGTCACAGCCTGTGCCTGCGGATGTAATAGTAGAAGAGGTGGCAGGCATCCGCCGCATTGTCATCCACCGGGACAATACCGTATCTGTCCTTGCAGGCCGCGACCATCTGCGTCTTGGTGGCGTGTCCGTCTCCCGTCGCCCATTTCTTGAGGACAGCCGGGTTGACGAACTCCGGTTCCGGGATATCCAGTTCATCGCACACTTCGAGCAGGATACCCCTGAGTTCCGAGAGCCGCCGCATGTCGTAGAAATGGCGGTTCACGCTCACATCCTCGGCCACGACGCGGCGGATGCCGTAACGACGGAGCAGCGAGAGCAGCGTAGTCCTGAAAGCGCCGTGCATCTTGTTGCCGTTGCGCCGTTTGCTTTCGGTGAAGTTCCATGTCCCGGCCTCATGCAGGGAGAAGTATCCGGTATGCGTGGCGATGTCCAGCGCCAGTACCTGCTCCCGGGTCAGTACGCTATTCTCCGAGTCTCGATTCGCCATTCTCTTTCACGATTACCAGTTTATGCGGATAGCCTTCAGCCACATTCCCGTGCGAGACTACCAGCACGGTACCGCCGAGCGAGTTCAGCGCCTCGAACATGGAGGCCAGCCCCGCTTCATCGACCGCCTCGAGTATCTCGTCCAGCACGAGCAGATCCAGTCCCTTGTCCCCGTCGCAGTTGCTGTTCACGAGTTTCTGCATGGCAAGGATGGTCGCCAAATTCACACGGGCGGCTTCGCCTGCCGAAAACTTGCCGAACGAGCCGCAGTCCATGCCGTCGCGCAGCAGTGAGATGGAGATTTTCTCCCTTACCTTACCACTCTTGAGGACGGTATACCCGTCGAAGCGGATACGGATGTCGCTGCCGATGTCTTGCAGGAACTCGTTGGTGATACGGCTGAGCGCCTCGATTTTCGTGTTGGCCAGATAGGTCTTGAACTGCACGAACCGTTCCCGCTGTATCTCCAGGGCACGGACCCGGGCATCGACGGCCGTCTTGCGCCCTGCCGCCTCGTTGGACTTCCCGCGCGTTTCACGGAGAGTGTCCTTGAGCGATTGTATGAGGTCGGGTGAAGCCGCCTCATCCAGCTCCCGGATCGTGGCCTGCAAAGGGTCGATGGCGCAGGCCGCAGCCTGTATATCTTCCTTGCCTACCCGTATGCCGCGGTTCAGTGCGGCATTGCGCTCGTCTATGAATCCGAACACCTCGTCGAATACCTTGCGGCGGACACCTTCGATTTCACTTTGCAGGGCGGTAATTTCGGAAGCGATGCGTTTATGCCCGCTTTCCACCTCTTCCACGTGGCGGGTGGCATTCCTGATGGCCCGTTCGTGCCCGGCCAGCTGCTCCTCCCATCCGGTGCGTCTGCCTTCCAATATCCGGCGCTCATGGTTCAGCCGGTTCTGCTGCAACTCCACGGCATCCGTCTCCTCCTGCTTCTCATCGATACGGCCGTTGATTTCCGTGAGCTGCCGTTGACGGAGCTTCAGTTCCTTCATGCCGGCCTCGATGTCGAACTGTGGTTCTGCCACCAGAAACTCATGCCCGCAGAAAGGACAGGTGATGGAGCCGGCCAGTTTGTTCGAGAGGCCGTCAATACCGGCAGAAACGATACGCCGTTTATGACGCAGTTCCTCGATGCTGCCGGACAGGTCGCGCAGACGGATGTCGATTTCCCGCAGTCTCTCCGCAGTCGTATCGGACTGATCCCTGTATGCCTCACAGAATGCGGCATACTCCTTCTTGAACTGTTCCCAGCCGTCAGTCCTGTTTTTCAGTTCCTGTTCCGCCTGCTTCAAGACGGCATCGCAATCCTTCAGCCGCTCTGTGGCGGTCTGTAACCGTCCTTTCTTTTCGGCAATGACCTTGTCCCAGTCCGTCTGCCGGGCATCGGGAAAGAGGGACATCATTTCCGCTATCTTTTCCAGACATGCTTCCAATGCGGTATCTCCGGCTTCCAGTTCCTGCAAAGCCTCGTCCGCCCGCTGCACTCCGGCAAGCTGTTCCTCAAGCCTGTCCACGTTCTCGTGCCCGGTACGGATCTGCTCCCTCTTGGCCGCTATGGCCGTTTCCAGTCCCATGATACGTTCCACACGGGTACGCCCCCGCTCGGCTCCGGCTTCCTCCTCCTTGCGTATCTGCTCCTGTAACATCCCGATACGCCCGTCCAACCCGGCCAGTTCCAGTTCCACCTGCCGTTTCTTTTCAGAGAGCGGCACGATGTCTTCCTCCACTTTGGCGATGGCTTCATCCACCAGGATACCGTTGGAAAAGCGGTTGATGACCTCTTTCTTCTCCTTGTCCGATGACGAGAGGAAATCCTCATACCGGTATTTGGAAAGGATGAAATTGTTGAGCAGCTCGTCGCGTGTGATACCCAGTTTGTCAAGAATATACCGGTTATAGGCATCCACCGAAGGCTGTACCGCTTCATCGGTTACCACCTGCTTGCCGCCACGGTAAAGCGTACAGCTGACAGAGGAAGCCCCCTTGCGCGGGATACGGCGGTTGACGAGCAGTTCCTCGGCGGCGGAATCGTTGATGAAACGCAAAGCGATACGGCATTCTTCCGCTGCATCGTTGATAATCTCCTCCGAGCGTATCTTTCTAAGCGGGCTGCCCGTGATACCCACGGCAATGCATTCCAACAGGGCAGACTTGCCGGCCCCGTTCGACTGCTGGGACTCATTGTCCCGGTTATCGCCGAAAATCAATGTCGTCACGCCTTGCCGCAGCATGTAGGACAGCGAACGGAAGGCGCAGAGATTTTCGGCTTCTATCGTCTTTAATTTCCACATGATCTGTTTTCTATTCTAGATAAATACTCCAATCCCATCGACACATCCTCGATCTGTTTCTCCCGGCAGAAGTCCTCGTAGGTTTCCCGGATGCGGCGGCTGTCGAATTTCTCGAAGAGCGAAGAGGATACCGCCTCCGGCAGCTGCTCGTCATCGGCAACCAGTTCTACCTTCGCCGCTCCGGCTTCCAGCAAGGCGGCTTTGTCCACCGATTTCATCGCGGCGGCAGGTGCATGGACACGCACCTTGACCTTGTAGCGACCATCGGCCTCCATTTCACGCAGCTCGTCCATCAGGTGCAACCCGGCACGTTCCGCCGGCATATCCATGACACGGTACCGCATGTTCACGCGGTTCTTGACAAACTCGTACGTGCCGTCCGTATACAGCACCGTGTATCCTTTCTCCTCGTCCTCCCCGAAGTTATGCTGGCGCGAGGAACCGATATATTCGATTCCCGTCCCCGGAATGACGGTACGGTTGTGGTAATGGCCGACAAAGACCTTGTCGAAAGGAGAGAATATCCTGGCAGGCAGTTCCTTTTCCGAAGGCTGTGCCAATGCCCCGTTGATACCCTCATGGATGTAGAGGAAGTGCTCCGGTTCTCCGGAAAGCGCTTCCGCAGCCAATCGTCCGAGCCTTTCGGCAAAAGAGCCGTCTTCCGGAAAATAGCTCATTACATGGAGCGCGAACTTCCATTCCGGGCGGCACAGGGTCAGGTACTCATCCACGACAGTCACATTCGGATGCCGGTCGAAGACATGACAATATCCGCGCAGGGATTCCTGGTTCACCTTGTCGTGGTTCCCTTCCGCCAGCGTGACATGAATGTCATGGTCCGCGGCGGATACAAGCATATCCCTGACGGCCAGCAGGACATCGAGTGTCTGGGCGGCACGGGAAAAGAACAGGTCTCCTCCGACAACCACTTCCCGGATATCCCGTTCCCTGCAAATTCCCATGGCCTCCTGCCAGTTGGCCTGGAATGCAGGGATGTTGTCTTTCGAGATGTGGATGTCATTCAATAACAAAAGGCAGGGTTTGTTCTCTTTCATACTAAGTGATTGTGATTAGGACGGGAGGCCCGGATGCCTCCCGTCGGATTAGAATTCAAGAACTTGTGAAAGGCTTATCTGCGGTGGCGGGGACGCCCGGCACGCTCTTCCGTTTCCTCCGGCTGCTCTTCTTCCTCCCCGGGGACATCCTCCGGTTCGTCACTGGGCTTCGGACCCTCCATCTCGCTTTCGATCAGGTCGAGTAGTTCCCGGTTGCTCGTGGAGCGTGTGACACGCACGGAGAGCCCTTCCTGCTCGATGTAGCCGCGGATCATCGCACGCAGCTCCTGGCCTTCCTCGGTCTTCTCACCGAGTTCCTGCCGCTGAAGCTCGTCATAACGTTCGAAAAGGTCGTCCAGCGAGATGCCTCCGCCTTCACGCCCGTTTTCTCTGTTATCTTTCGTACGGCGGTCGAACGAGAACGCGGATATATCCTCCTTGGGCAGTTCACCGTCCAGCGTGTCGATGACCGTCTTCATTTCATCCGTCTCCATGAGCGACATGCCGTAGATACCGTCGCACTGTTTGAGGAACTCGACGGTGGCTCCCAGATGATAACGGGTGTAGCGGTAGATGATTTCCGGGATACGCGGCGCACCCATCAGGGCGGTCAGCTCCTCCTTGGTCAACGGTACCGGTTCCGATTCGTTGTCAATGGAAATGACATACTCGGTCTTGGCTCCGTTCTTGCGCTTTTCAATCTCCACCGGATAGGCGTCATACACCGAGGAAATCGGGCACGGGTAAGACGGATTCTTGGCCAGTTTCTTGCTCCACAGCTTGAACTTCCTCTCATCCAGATCCTTGAACTGGGCATGGGAAAGGGTCATCATCTGCACGCCTTTGGCTCGTTCACCCAGGTCGAATACATAGAGACAGTGGCCGTAACTGTATTTCAGACCGCCTCCGAACGAGCCCCCGGCAATCTTTTCCGCCAGTTTGTCGTCCCCGTCCTCTTTTGCGGCTTCGACGGCCATGCGGCGGTAAGTCTCGATGGGATCAACGCTATATCCGGCATCGGTAGCGCGGGTGACAGTGACATACATCTTCTGGGGCTTGTTCCCCGTAGCGGGTTTCTCCAGCTCCAGAAGCAGCTGGTGGACGGGATACTCATAGCCCGGACGTGTCGGCGAGCCGTCCGGATTGGGAGCGATGGGCAGGATACGGAGACGGTAAGTCCCGAACTTGTCCATGCGGAAGAACTCCGTACGGGCGAACGCCCTGTTCTCCTCCTGGGCACGCAACTGTGCCTCCTGATAAGATTCCTGAACGCCGAGGAACATTTCCTCGACAGACATGCCTTCCATGCCGTTGTTCTTTTCTTCTTCTTGCATAAACGCTTTGTTTTATGGATTTAAAAATGCCCGAAGAATGCGACACGGTATACCCGCATCGCAAAGAAACTGGTAACAGGACGGACGGGTTCGGTTGCACCGTCCGCGTTCAACTGATAAAATTGGGAGAGGATGTCTCGCTGACCGTATCCCGAAAGAGGATACTCATTTGACAATATGGAAAGGTCTTGCAGCGACCGTGGAATACAAAATTAGGCAAATTACCCGGAACAGCCATACATGTACATGAATGTTTCTCACCGGCATTGTCCTTCAGCGCATTACCGTTTCATTTTAAGAATGCTTTTAATCTCTCCGAGCAGTCTGTCGCCGCCCGGCGCGTTCCGCGCTTCGGCAAGCAGCCTCCTGCGGTTCCGGCGGATATACTCTTCTCTCTTGCGGCGGCATATGCCTTCATAGTAGGCTTTGCGCTCCGGCGTGAGCCGTTTCCCGCGCCGGCAATAGACCCCGTCCCGGCGGTACTCGTCCAGGTAGCGGCGGAACTTCGCCTTGCCGCAGGAAGGGTCTTTCGATGCCTCCGCCACCGACCGTATGACCTGCCAGTCCGGCTCGAAGGGCTGCTGCGTGGCGCATAACCTGCGGAGCAGATGATAGACTACCGGCATCTCATACCGGAGCATGAAGCCTATCCGTGTCTCGTCGAAAGGAAAGCGCTTAAGCGTCCCCTGCGGTCTTCCGTCTTCTCGCTTTCGGGGCTTCTGCTGCCGGGGAGACGGTTTCTTCTGCGGCTGCCGCCTGATTTTCTTCTGTTTCATGATGTTGCGGTTGAATGGTTTGCTGTACGGTTTCACGGACGGGAACGTTCCTGCGCTCCGCAATCCTCCGGCGGCTTTCAATATCGCCGTTTACATTGAGTTTATGTTTCATGACTATACAAAATAGGTGAAGTTGAGTTCTACATTGACATTGTACATACCGCGCTCGTAAAGCTGTATCCTGCGCGAACCGCCGTAGATGGTGAACGAGGAGCCCCGGTTGTACTTGTGGTCATCGTTCCAGTCAGCGGCGCTGCAGCGCACGCTGTATCTCGGGGGCTGTATCTTGTTCGGGATGACGGCAACGATGCCGCCCCAGTTGCTGCCGTCCCTGCGTGCGGTATTGATATACCCCTGTATGGACACGATATTCCCGATCTGGCGGATAAACAGCCCTTGGGTATCTGTTCCCGAGCCGCTGTTCTCCATGTGCATCCATCCCGTATCCGCCAGCAGGGGCTGGTATTCTTCCGCATAGGCGGCTCCGATAGCGCGGCAGGCCTGCCGTTTCGCCTCCGCTGTCGGCAAGGACAGGTCGGAAAGTTTGCCGTCCTTGCGCAGGTAGTCCTTGACGATTTCGTCTTTGGACAGCACGTCCAACTTGTTCCGCAGGAGCTGCCGGGCTTCCATGGGGGATTTTCCTTGCCCGGTCAAAAAGTCGATGTAATCCTGGAACAGGTTTTCAAGCGCGGCGAAGCGGGCGTCCGCCCCGGCCTTGGTATACAGGTTCAGGTTGGTGGCGATGGTATCCTTTTCGGAAGCGTTGTAGCCGCCCATCAGCCGCTCCGCCTTTTTCTTGAGTTCCCTGACAACCTGCGAGGTCATCACGTATCCCTCGACCTGCGCGTGCGAAATGCCGCCTTCATCTATGTAGGCGAACGAACCGGTCTTGATTTCCAGCAGTTTGTCCCTGAGTTCGGGTGTGAAGACAATGCCCTCGTAAGCGGAGTCAGTCCCGAGCTTGCCGTCCATCATCCGGTCTATCTCGGCCGTGGAATAGACTTCGAGGTTCTTGCGTGCCTTGCCCTTGTCCGGAAGGTCGGACAGGTTCGAGGTCTTGGCCAGTTTCAGCTCCCCGGTACCTTTCTTTTCGGCATCGAGGGTATCCCTGACGGCCGCCTGCCGCTTTGCTTTCAGTTCGGCGGCTTCCTCTGCCGTCAGCCCGCTGATCTCGTCCGCCGTCAGGCGCACCAGCTCCTTCAATCCTTCGGAGATTTCCAGAAATACCTCCCCGGCTTCCGCTTTGGAATAGACATCGATATTCTTCCGGGCGGCAGCCTTGTCCATGACATCGGAAAGGTTCCCGTCGGCGGAGAGTTTCATTTTCAAAGCCGCCGCGACGGTTCCCGATGTGACATAACCTTCGCCGCCCTCCGTCAGTTCTCCGGTAGTGATAGCCGCCAGTTTCTTCCTGTATTCGGTCGTGAAGTCTTCGGTAGAGAGCTGTTTGCCTTCTACCACATCCACTTTCTTTCCCATCGCCTCCGTAAAGGCCCTGACGGTCACATAGGTGTCGGACACGGATTTTCCGTTGATTTTAAGCGTACCGAGCACATCCACCGCTCCCAAAGGGGCAAGCACGATGTCGCCCAGAGCGTTCCTCAGCGCAAAACGGAAACTGTCAGCGGTGTCGAAGCCGACGGTGGCGAGCAGCGCGGCGGCACTGTCGCGCCAGGTAATCAGGTTTGTCAGCCTGGCATTGTCTTTCGTATAGGCGGTATTCTGAATATCGATACCCCGTCCGGTGCTTTGCAGGGAGAGCAGTCCGCCGACCTGCAGGGTGGCGGTACGCCCGATGACTTTCAAAACAGGTGTGGTGCAGGCTTTTCCGTCATGCACGGCAAAGTCACGGTATTTTGTTCCGCCGCCCTCCGTGCCGTGGTAATTGATACGGATACAACCCTCATCCGTCACATCCGAGGTGTTATAGATGTCGTATCCCTTGATGCGGACAGCCCCGATCCGGGCGTTTTCATTCAGCGAAGTACCGCAGGATATGCCGTCTTCCGTAACCCTGGCCAGTTCCTTGCCTTGTTTCATGAAACTGAACGTGCCGTCCGTCCGGATGACAATCTCGTTGACAAGCAGACCGTGCAGGTAGGCACCGATGGCGGCATGGCCGTCCGCCTTGACGATGCCTTTGAGCATGTAGCCGTTCCCGCCGCTGACGGAGACGGCGGTCTTGGAGCTGATTTCTTTCTGCCCGGTGAACGTTCCGGCCAGCACCAGATCCTTCTTGACGGTCTGCCGGGCAAAAGGTGTATCGAGCAGGACAGCATAGCGGCCGAAGAACTTGTCGATGAACCGGGGTGCATAGCTCTCCGTCACCTCGATGGCCGCCGGCAGTTTGTCAGTAACCGGATCGACCGTATCCGGGACAGCCTTGGCTCCGGCACAGAGATAACAGGTACGCCCGCGCTTGTTGACCTCATTGGCGTAGACCACCGATTCATGCCGGTTGATTTCGTATATATAATAGGGATAGACAGCATCGGCGCAGCCGTCGAAACGGCGTACCTTTCCGCCGAGCCAGACATAACCCGGGGAGACGCGGGGACCCTCGATCTCGCATCCGGAGATGATGAAGTCCGAGCAGCCGTCAAAAACGGCACTCATGCTGAGAGCCAGTTCCTGCAAGTTCAGGATATCGTCCGAGTAGGTATACCGTCCGCCGGTTTCCGCAATATATTCTTTCATTGTCCTGTATTCTTATTGGGGGTGTATTCGTCTTCGTCGATCTTGATCAGGTAGGTCTTGCCTGCTGTCTTATAGGTGTTCACCACATAGGAAAGCATATAGACCAGTTCCCGCGGAGGTATGGTGACGGGCGGGACGCAGACCATGAAGCTGACCTTGTTGATCAGCTTCTCTTCCGCCAGCAGGTAGAACGGACGGGGGCGTTCCGCCTCATTGTCCGTTGTAACCTGTTCCCCGTTGTACCATACGGTGAAAGGACGCTGGTATTCCGCCCCTTCGTGGTACAGGTCCACACCGACACTCGTGCTGTCCTTGATGAAGATGCGGTCCTTGCCGTCCTTGATGTATTTACCGAACCGGTAGTTCAGGAACCACTCGAAATAGATGACCTGTGAGGTCATGCGCGCCTCGATGTGCCGTTCCCTCGTGAAACTGCGGAACCACTCGTTGGTGCGTTGCAGCGGGTAGAGGCAGCTCTGCACGAACAGGATGAATTTCCGTCCCGACAGATAGTGCGGGACAAGGCGGTTTACGGTGCGGTCTATGGATAACTTATACCTCATGGTTTTCTATTTTCAGGATGATGGCCTCACGGAAGTTGGGCAGGCCGGCCTCCTCGTCCTTGCCGGATGATTCTTTCAGGTATCCCGATGCGGTATGGGTCATGCGGGCGACACGCTGCGGGGGCCGGATATGGCCGTCGGTATCGTGGCTGGCTATGAAGATTCCCTGTTCGGGTACCGCATTCTCGTCAATATGGACATCGGTCACATGTTCCGCACGACGTACGGCATCCGTCAGACGGGAGACATAGACGGCGGCATCGAAGTCGATTTCCATCATATAGGCGTTCAGCTGCTCCTCGATGGCGTCATATACCTCGGATTCAGGTACGGCCCCGTCATGGAAGACCGTCAGGCGCGGTATCAGCACATCGCCCTTGGTGGAGATGACCTCCACCCGTGTTCCGGCAAACTTCAACTTGCCGATATAGGCATTGATGGGTACCAGGTCTTCAGGCGGTATGGCGGAAAGGTTGCCTTTCGTGCCGGTAGCTACTTTCAGGATCAGCTTGCTGTCCAGGTTCCGGTCATCGGTACTCTCCACATACGATACCTGTGTGATGATGCGTTTGGTTTCGTCGACATTCGGATAGCCGAACGCCAGCCCGTCTTCCCGCACCGTCAGTTCGTCTCCCTGCTGGTACTGCAGCAGGGCGTTGGCATAATAGGCAGGCGTACCGTTGATACGCCCGTTGATGGCTTCGGAAATATCCACCGCGAAGACATCCAGCAGGGTCTCGAAACTGTATATGGCTGCCGCCACTACCCACAGGATGCCGTTCATGACGGACAGTTTGGAGTCGCTGGCAAACTCTGCCAGCTCCAGCCTCCGGTTGCGTTCCGCAACGGCCTCGTTGTATATTTCCTTGATCGTACGGCTCATTCCACTGTATAAGTTTTATTGTCGATGATAAACTCCCAGGCTCCGCCCTCGTTCCAGCTCTCCTCATGCAGGATGACCCATATGGCCTCCATACCCGATATGATACGGTAGCGTCCGGTCGTTTCGTCCCGGTCCGGCTCCCTGTAAGTCCCCGTCGGGGAAACAGGCAGTGTCATCCGGCAGTTACGCCGGTTGCCGTAGCATTCCACGATAGCCATCAGGTATTTGTCCAATACGGTCGGTTTGATTCGCACCTCCGACAGGTCGAGTTCCATCAGACCACGGCATTCGATGAGCGGCAAGAGGTCGGATACCATGCTTCCGGACAGGTCTATCCGGTAAGTGCCCGACAAAATCTGGAAACCGTCCAGTGCAAGCGTGCACCCCCGGAGCGTCAGTTCTTCCACATGCAGCTCACGGAGAAGGATGACGGACGAAGGGGTCATGCCGCTCCAGTCGATATGGCGGAACGAGGCATCGGCAAACCATCGGATTTTGCGCTTGTGGCGCACACGGCTGTCGAACGTATGGTGTAGCGTGTACGGTATATGGCCGAGAATGACGGTTTCCGCTGCACTATCATCGCCCCAGTCGATTTCCAACGTTCCCGTTCCGGAAACCTCGCACTGCACGGACACAAGTGCCGCTGACAACGAAAAAACGGCCGTCTGCGGGCAAGTGAAATGTTTGGGATAGACATGTCGTTCACCGTTGGAGGGTACAATGCCGTGCATCTCGTTATAGGCGACCACATCGGCATTGATGATGAATCCGTCGGTATAGGTCAATTCCTGCCCGGTGCGGAGTTCCGTTTCCAGTGAAAGACCCGGATTGTTGATAAGCAGGTCCACAATCCCTTCGATGCTCCCGTACAGATGCAGGGCGACATCATAGATATTTTGTCCGGTGATGACTCGGTAATTACCCATGGTTGTCCTCCTTCTCCTCGGTTTCCAGCAACAGTTCTCCCGTTGCCGAGTCTATATAGGCGTTCTTGATGACGACCTTGTCCGCACCAAACTCCGCCTGCAGTTTGGCAGCCAGACCGTTGTTCTCCATGTTGGAGTGCAGGAAGTCTATCAGCCCCACACCGGTAGTCGGATGCTGGTAGAGATTGCCGGCCACGGCCTTGAGCAGGAATGTCCCGTTCTGCATCTTGGAGGCTCCGATCCCGAAGTCCGTCTCCTCGCCGCTGTAGACAACCAGGCAGTCTTCCCTGATCAGCAGGTTATAGAGGCCGTCTTCATTCAAGGCATAGAGCGAAGGCAGGGTCACCGCCTGCCTCGTCCCGTCACCATATTCCTGCATGACAGGAAACCAGCATTTGCTGGTGGCTGCGCAACGCACATATTCCACGCCGCCGGACCCGCTTTCCATGGCAATCCGTACCGTCAATAACCGGTTGTCGGGCGTATAGGGAATACGGATATGAATACCTTTTGCATCGCTATACGATGAGAGGAAGTCCGCCGGTACGGTTATCTCCCCGTGGCGGAAGTCCGCATTGTCGGCATCTTCCACGCTGTCAAGCAGGCGGAAGTTATGGAAAGTCTTTCCGGCAACCCGTCCGGACATTTCCACTTCCCCGTATTCGGCATCCATTATGATATCCTCTCTGGCCATGGTGTTGATATAAAAATCCCGGCCGCACCCAAGAGTACGACCGGGGTACTCTTTGTGTAAAGAGTAGCGGCAGACAGAAATTTCGGTTTATGCGTTGGAGATTTCGTTATAAATCGCCTCCACGGTGCCCCACATATCGTCGGGCAGTTCCTCGTCCGAGATCTTCTCGCAGGCGGCTTGCAGGTAGGCCATCTCGTCGGCGGAGAACTCTACCTCCAAGGGATGCTCTTTCTCCACGTCCCACTCGATACGCTTGTCTTCCGCATTTTCACGAAGGTTGATGGCTTTACGTTCCTCGTCACCGATGGCGATTTTACGCAGGATTTCCTTTTTGAGGTTGAATTCCTTAAAGTTGCCACGTGCCGGCAGGAAGGTCGGCAGGTAAAGGCGGTCCTTGACACTCAGTTCCATTATGATTCTTTTTTAGGATTGATACTTTCACGGATATATTGCTGCATCTTGTCGAAATCCCGGAATATGGGACCCAGTTCCCTTCCAGCGGGAAGATTACAGGAGATGTTCCCCTGTTCCATGTAGATAATCCCGACGGGGGGTATGTTCCCTTCCGTATCGGCTTCCTTCTCATTCACGGAAACATGAAGACGGTTCAGCTCGTCATTGACAATAGAATACTCCAATACATAGGAGGCGTTCTCCGTTTTTTCTTCAGCGGTCTTGGTGACAGTGATGTTGGTAATGTTCATACGCTTTGGCTTTTTAATAAGTATAGGGCAAGGCTATGGATTCCGGTTACTAGCTGTTGTAATTTAATGCCTGATAGTGGAATGACGGGTAGTTGCAGCAAAGAAGGGTCAGTGAATCCCCTCTCTCCATACCGTAGTTTGTCGTGCCCCCGTTCTGGTTCCTCACATTCATGATATTCACGTGTCCACCCCAGTTATAACTGTAGAACAACGTGAACACGTAAGCGAAATCCGATGGAAGGCTCGAATACCCGAACATGCTCGCGACTGACGATGCACTGGGGAGGCTGACATTATAGGTGGCATTGGCATAGATGCAGAAGATGTTGGCGGCGGAGAAGTCAATGGAATACCCGGAGCCCGTAAAATATACGGTCTTCATCTTGATGCCTATGGCGGCAGGACCGACCAATGCCGCGTTGGACCACACACCATAATTCCTGTATCCATTCTTTACCTCGATATACAGCCCGTAGTTGTTCAGGTATGAATTATACTTGTTGTTCACGATTCTGCCGGTGGCGCATGTACCACCTGTGGATGCCGGAAACGTGTTCGCCCCGAAAAGGACATAGGAGGTGGTGTTTCCCACGCGGAACAGGTCATTGTAAATGGCCAGTCCACCCCCGGAACCGCTACCCGAAGCGGTAGAGCCGATACGTCCCTGACCGATGGAAAAGCCCCCGATGGTCCCGGCGTTGGCATTGATCGTTCCGGTCATGGTCACGTTACCGCCGGCGTCCCACTTGATATTCTGGTTGGCAAGATACCCGGAACCGTCAGCTGCAAACGAGATCTTCCCGCATCCGAACGTGGCGGAACCGTCAGTCTTCAGACCCCAGTAATCTTTTCCCGAGGAAGGATTGTCATGATAGATATAGCCGGATGCACTGATGACAATGCGGTGTCCGGAACTTGGAGCGGATG
>ENA-ORUW01001105-ORUW01001105.1-human-gut-metagenome-genome-assembly--contig:-NODE-1105-length-20849-cov-8.292200_pt1 | contig 20849 bp, 22 predicted proteins | sample MGYA00242088_ERZ509227 | MGnify/ENA primary metagenome ERZ509227 (study PRJEB26280, sample SAMEA2338816) | human gut metagenome | biome: human gut; feature: human-associated habitat; material: faeces... | reverse complement strand
GCACACCCATTTAAGTGGACATATGCCGGGATACCATTAGTAATTTAATCACTGACATTTAAGCAATGCTGTACTAGAACATATCATTGAAAAGTACAACAAGATTTATCGTGTCCAGATGCCGAAAGTAACCCCTCATGTATGCAGACATACCTTTTGCTCCAATATGGCAAAGTCGGGAATGAATCCCAAGACCTTACAGTATATCATGGGTCATGCAGACATTAGCGTAACCTTGAACACCTACACCCATGTGAATTTTGATGATGCCAAGGAGGAACTGAATCGAGTAGCGAATGGCTGAAAAAGCCCGTTGGTAAAGCTGCTTATTTTACCAACGTATTTACCAATTTTGCAGGGACAAATATGAGAAAGTATGGGACGATTTGAGAAAATACTCTGGAAACAGAGAATTTCGGAACAGCCCCAAAACCCTGTAAAATCAAGCATTTGAGAAGAAATACAGGACTTATAAGGAGTTACAGAAAAATGATAAAAGTATTATTTGTCTGCCACGGCAGTACACTAATCGAGCGCGTAAACCCTTGATATTCCTTGACTTTTTGAAGCTAACAGAAAAAATTTACTACTTATTTACTACCTATCAAAACTATTGATTGCCTTGCCACGATATAAATAAAATTGAACATTATTCGCATGAGCGACGTTACCTTATCCCAACCGGGAAACATGGAACGCCGCTATTTTTTTACCCTCATGTTACGCAGTAGGGGCAAAAAGAGCCTTGATTTATAAGGCTTTGCGAGTGCGGTTTTCACAGGGTAAGGGATTTATACCTAAACCCTCAAAATCGCCGTTCTACTGCGTAACAAATAAGCAGCAAAGGAGTTGATATTGAGAGAAACACAGGCTATACGGTTATGAGCAACCACCACCTACGCAACAAGGAGCTGTCCTTAAAGGCAAAGGGGCTGTTATCGCAAATGCTGTCCTTGCCGGAGGATTGGGACTACACCCTTTCGGGGCTGTCCTTTATCAACCGGGAAAGTATCGACGCTATCCGCACCGCCGTATGGGAGCTTGAAAAAGCCGGATATATCACAAGGCGGCAGGGGCGCGACGAGAAAGGCAAAATGACCGCTATCGAGTACACCATTTACGAACAGCCGCAACCACCGCCGGAGTTGGAAAAACCGATATTGGAAAATCCAACAGCGGATAACCCGGTATTGGAAAATCCGACAACGGATAACCCGACGTTGGAAAATCCAACGCAATTAAATAAAGATATACAAAAGACTGACTTATCAAAAAAAGAAAAATCAAATATTGATTTATCAAATACCCATTCCATTCCTATCCTTTCCCCTAACCCCTCTCCTTTGGGGCAGGACGCGGCAGAGCCGGAACGGAAACGAAAGGAAGCGGCAGACGCATACAGCGTGTATGAGGAAATCATTAAGGACAATATCGAGTACGACCACCTTGTAGCCTATTCCAGAGTGGATAAAGACCTTTTGGACGAAATCGTGTCCCTTATCCTTGAAACCGTCTGCACCAAACGAAAGACAATCCGTATCGCCGGAGACGACCACCCGGCAGAACTTGTCAAAGCAAAATTTATGAAGCTGAATAGCAGCCACATTGAATTTGTCTTTGACTGTATGAAAGAGAATACAACGAAAATCCGCAACATCAAGCAATATCTGAAAGCGGTACTTTTCAACGCACCCAACACCATAGACAGCTATTACACCGCCCTTGTCAACCACGATATATACGGCGGACGCAGTATGCAGTCTGCGAAGAAGTCCGGCATACCCGACTATTCCCACAATGGGTACGACAGTTTATAAAAACCAAAACACAGGAGGATTTGATTATGGCACAGAGAACAGGAGCTTTGATTTTTGACGAAACCACCGACCGTTACGACATTCGCTTTGACCTTGCCGATTACTACGGCGGCTTGCATTGCGGGGAATGTTTTGACGTATTCGTGCGCGGCAAGTGGAAGCCGACCCGGATTGAGATGAACCCGGCGCAGGAATGGTATCTTGTGGGGGTACGGGCGCATGACCTTACCGGGCTGCGGGTGCGGATTTGAGAAAATACGGGGCGCAGACAGGGGCAGCGAAAAAACGGCTGTCTTTTTTTGCGCCCTTAATCCTATCATCATGCGAAAGGAGGACGCAGATTGCAAGATGAAATCAACGAAAAGACCATAGCCCTTTACATCAAGACCGGGAAGCTGACCGCGCAGCAGCTCCAAAAGGCTATGAAGCTGCTGCTTGCACAGATGAAGAAGCAGACGGGCAAAGCCCCGCATGGCAAGCAGACCCTAAAACAGCTTATGAAGCAGAACGCGGGCGTTTCCAACATTGAGATTACAAAGGACAATATCAAAGCCTTTGAGAGTACGGCGAAAAAATACGGGATTGATTTTGCCCTCAAAAAAGACAGCACCGAAACGCCGCCCCGCTACCTTGTGTTTTTCAAGGGGCGGGACGCCGACGCGCTGACCGCCGCTTTCAAGGAGTTTTCCGCAAAGAAGTTAGACAGGGAGAAAAAGCCCTCTATCCGAAAGGCATTAGCCGCTTTCCGGGAAAAGGCAAAGGAATTAAACGCCAGCCGCCAGCAGACCAAACACAAGGACAGGGAGGTGTCGCTATGAAGCCGGAACTGAAAAAAGTGCTTCTCTTAAACCTGCCTTACCTGTTCTTTGTTTACCTGTTCGGCAAGGTGGGCGCGGCGGTGCGCCTTGCCCCCGGCATGGACGCAAGCGAAAAATTCTTACAGCTTGGGACGGGCTTTGCCGCCGCTTTTGAAAGCGTCGCGCCGAGCCTGCACCCTGCCGACCTGCTTATCGGCATTGCGGGGGCTGCCATTGTCCGGCTTGCCGTCTACCTAAAAGGCAAGAACGCGAAGAAATACCGCAAAGGCGTGGAATACGGCTCTGCACGTTGGGGCAATGCCGAAGATATAAAGCCCTACACAGACCCGGTATTTGCAAACAATATCCCTCTCACGCAGACGGAACGGCTTACCATGAACAGCCGCCCGAAGCAACCGAAATACGCGAGGAATAAAAATATCCTTGTAATCGGCGGTTCCGGCAGCGGCAAGACCCGGTTCTTTGTGAAGCCGTCGCTTATGCAATGTAGCTCAAAGGCTTACCCAACATCATATATTGTCACCGACCCGAAAGGAACCGTCTTAATCGAGTGTGGAAAGCTCTTGCAGCGCAATAAATATCGGATAAAGGTGCTAAACACAATCAATTTCAAAAAGAGTATGCACTATAACCCCTTCGTGTATATCCACAGCGAGAAGGACATTTTGAAACTGGTAAACACCATAATCGCCAATACCAAAGGCGACGGGGAGAAATCCGGCGAGGATTTTTGGGTAAAAGCGGAACGGCTTTTTTACTGCGCTCTTATCGGCTACATCTGGTATGAAGCCCCGGAGGAAGAAAAAAATTTTACGACGCTGCTTGAAATGATAAATGCGTCGGAAGCCCGCGAGGACGACGAGGAATTTCAAAGCCCCGTTGACCTCATGTTTGAAAAGTTGGAGGAAAAAGACCCGGAACACTTTGCCGTCAAGCAGTACAAAAAATACAAATTAGCGGCGGGCAAGACGGCTAAAAGCATTTTAATTTCCTGCGGCGCAAGATTAGCCCCCTTTGACATTAAGGAGCTGCGCGAGCTAATGGAAACCGACGACATGGAGCTTGACACCATAGGCGACCGCAAGACCGCCCTGTTTGTCATTATCTCCGATACGGACGATACCTTTAACTTTGTCGTGTCAATCCTTTACACGCAGCTTTTCAACCTGTTATGCGACAAAGCCGACGACGTGTACGGCGGGCGGCTGCCCGTCCATGTGCGCTGTCTGCTTGACGAGTTTGCAAATATCGGGCAGATACCGAAGTTTGAAAAGCTCATTGCCACAATCCGAAGCCGGGAAATCTCCGCTTCTATCATCTTACAGAGCCAGTCGCAGCTAAAGGCAATCTACAAGGATAACGCCGATACCATAGTCGGCAACTGCGACACGACCCTTTTCTTGGGCGGCAAGGAAAAAACAACGCTCAAAGAAATATCGGAAATCTTAGGGAAAGAAACGATTGACAGCTTCAACACGTCCGAAACACGCGGACGGGAGCTGTCGCATGGGCTGAACTATCAGAAGTTAGGCAAGCAGCTTATGACCGAGGACGAAATCGCCGTTATGGACGGCGGCAAGTGTATCTTGCAGCTACGGGGCGTGCGCCCATTCTTTTCAGATAAATTCGATATTACAAAGCACCCGAACTACAAATATCTGTCGGACTATGACAAGAAAAATGCCTTTGACATGGAGAAACACTTAAAACGCCGCCCCGCTGTCGTGAAGCCCGACGAAGTATTTGACTACTACGAAATCGACGGGGCAGATTTACAGGAGGACACGCTATGAATAAGCGTATCAGAAAGAAGAAAGAAAAACAGCGGCAGGAATGGTTAGAACATTCCATATCCGTATTAGCGGAACTGGTTGAAGCTCTGGAAGCTGCTGAACGGGAATACTGGTGGAAATGGGCGGAAGAAAGCAGCCGCCAGTTTGCCGAAGCACTTTTTCAACACTTTGAAAAGCAACGCAGAAAGGAGGAATTGACGCAGTAACGAAGAAAAAAACAGTCTATATGATACGCGCCCCTACTGAAAAATCCATATCCCCTACCTACAACTGAATACCGCCGCGCCGCAGACTTTTAGGCGGCGTGGGGAAACCGCCGAAATCCGGCGGGCTTATGACCGCGGCAGTTTTGAAACTGACCGCCGTTTTTTATGCCCTTTTTTTGGGGCAGCCGCAAAATGCGGCAGAAAGGAGCTTTATGGAATTTTTCAACGCAGCTATCGAAGTATTACAGACCCTTGTTATCGCGCTTGGCGCAGGACTTGGCATTTGGGGCGTGATTAACCTTCTGGAAGGTTATGGCAACGACAACCCCGGCGCGAAGTCGCAGGGAATGAAACAGCTCATGGCGGGCGGCGGCGTTGCCCTTATCGGCATGGTGCTTGTACCTCTGCTTTCCGGCTTGTTCGGTTAAGCGCGGGGAATAGCCTATGCAGAGCATACTTGACGCGATTAACGAATGGATAAAGGAAATCCTTATCGGAGCGATAAACGGAAATCTGTCAACTATGTTCGGGGACGTAAACGAAAAAGTCGGGACTATCGCAAACGAGGTAGGACAGACCCCGCAGGGTTGGAACGCAAATATTTTCAGCATGATACAGACCCTTTCTGAAAATGTAATCGTTCCGATTGCGGGGCTTGTCATTACCTATGTCCTATGCTACGAGCTAATCAGCATGGTAACGGAAAAGAACAATATGCACGACGTTGACACTTCCATGTTCTTCAAGTGGGTGTTCAAGGCGTTTGTGGCAGTCTACCTTGTGACGCACACCTTTGACATCACTATGGCGGTGTTCGATATGGCGCAGCACGTTGTTTCCGGCGCGGCGGGGGTAATCGGCGGCAGCACAGAGATTGATGTTGCCGCCGCCCTTGCTTCCATGCAGTCCGGGCTTGACGCAATGGAAATCCCCGAATTACTCCTGCTTGTCATGGAAACCAGCCTTGTGAGCCTTTGCATGAAGATTATGTCGGTGCTTATCACGGTTATCCTGTACGGCAGAATGATTGAAATTTACCGCGCGTCCAGAAGCGCCGCTTTTCATCCAAAGGCGGTGCGCGGACATTTTGGGAATCCGGCTTTAGCAAGCCGGTAAAGAAAAGTATCAAAGACGTGAAAAGCGTCACTTTAGCGTCATCCGATTTACCCCGGAGGGAAACCACAAGGGGGACAATAGCGTATCGGAAAAATCGCAAGTTGGGGAAACCATCTACCCACGACTGAGCGGCAAGACGTAACATTGTGAATGAGGAACAAGGCTAAACTGCTTCAAGGGCAGTCCGAGGCGGGATACTCGACCCGGCGGCGCAGGATGGTTGTATTCGCCGTATGTCATAGCGGAATGTGACAGGTAAACACAGACCGCACGATACTTATGACAGCCAGCCGCAATAAGCGGAAAAGGACGAAAACCCATTACCGACATCACAATACGCTTTTCCCAAAGTGTCTAACTGGAGATTGCCTAAACCGGAACGCCGGAACTATCCGGCTATGCGTAATGCCGCAAGGCGATAAATTTCAAGGGGTAAAAACCCAAGAAAGATGACGCTGAATATCCGGCATGGCAACGGAGCCTCCGTAGTAGTCCGAGGGCGGGAAAGCCGTCTACATGGCGAAGGGAGGCAGGATGTCAACCAATTCATAAAAAGGAAAGGTGCGTGAGGCATTATGAGAAGTCCTGAAAATGTGTTGGAAAGCCTGAAATCCAAGGCGTGTAACAAGAGTTACAAGTATGGGCGGTTATACCGCAATCTGTACAATCCACAATTCTATCTGCTGGCATATCAGCGGATACAGGCGAAACCAGGCAACATGACAGCCGGAACAGACGGCAAAACCATTGACGGTATGGGAATGGCAAGGATAAACGCCCTCATTGAAAAAATGCGTGATTTCAGCTACCAGCCCAACCCGGCGAGGAGAACGTATATCCCGAAATCCAATGGGAAAATGCGCCCTCTGGGAATACCGTCATTTGACGACAAACTGATACAGGAGGTGGTGCGGCTCATCTTAGAGAGCATCTATGAGCCAACTTTCAGCGACTACTCCCACGGTTTCCGCATAAACAAAAGCTGCCATACGGCACTCAAATATGTGCAGAAATATTTTACGGGAACAAAGTGGTTCGTTGAGGGGGATATAAAGGGCTGTTTTGACAATGTAGACCATCATGTGCTGATTGACATTCTGCGGAAGCGGATTGCAGACGAACATTTCATTGGTCTGCTATGGAAGTTTTTGAAAGCCGGATATATGGAGGACTGGAATTATCACAATACTTACTCCGGCACTCCCCAAGGCTCTATCATCAGTCCAATCCTTGCAAACATCTATATGAACGAACTGGACAGCTATATGGCAGAATACGCAGAGAAATTCAACTGCGGAAACCGCCGTAAAATCAATCCTGCGTTCAAGAAGAAGCTGGACGTTTGCCGGGGAAAAGAACAGCGGCTTAAAAGAAATCTTTCTAAAATGAGCGAGGAAGAAAAAGAGGACTTAATTGCGGAAATCCGGGAACTGCGGCGAAGTTTGAAATCCATGCCGTACAGTGACCAGATGGACGACAGCTATAAGAGGATTTGCTATGTCCGGTATGCGGATGATTTTCTGATAGGGGTTATCGGCAGTAAAGAGGACGCAGAACAGGTAAAACAAGAAGTGGGCTGTTTTATCCGGGAAAAACTTCATCTGGAAATGTCCGGGGAAAAGACACTGATTACCCACGGACATGACTTTGCAAAGTTTCTGGGGTACGAGGTCACAATCACCAAAGGCGAGTACAGCAAAAAGACCAAAACCGGGGCTACCAGACGAGTGAACAACGGAAAAGTCCTGCTCTATGTTCCCCATGATAAATGGTTAAAACGCCTGCTCTCCTACAATGCCCTCAAGATTAAATACGACAAACAGAATGGAAACAAAGAGGTCTGGGAACCAGTCCGGCGCATCCGCCTGTTGCACCTGGACGACTTGGAAATCCTAAACCAGTACAATGCAGAAATCCGTGGATTGTATAACTACTACCGGCTCGCAAACAACGTGTCCGTACTCAATAACTTCTACTATGTAATGAGATACAGTATGCTCAAAACTTTTGCTGGAAAATACCGAACAAGAATCAGCAGAATTATACGCAAGTACCGCCAAGGGAAAGATTTTGCAGTGGAATATCCGAAGAAAAACGGCAAAGTGGGTAAAGTGCTGTTCTACAACAATGGGTTCCGCCGGAATACCAAAGTCGAAAGCGGCAACCCCGACATAGTGGCAAGAGTGGTTGAGAACTACGGGCGCAACAGCTTGATAAAAAGACTTCAAGCGAATAAATGCGAGTGGTGCGGCGCAGAGAATGTGCCGCTTGAAGTACACCATGTACGAAAACTCAAAGATTTAAGTGGCAGGAAACAATGGGAAATCGCCATGATTGGGCGCAGGCGCAAGACAATGGCACTCTGTATTGACTGTCACGATAAGTTACACGCAGGGAAATTAGACTGACATCTGGAGAGCCGGATACATTGAGAGGTGTAAGTCCGGTTCGGAGGGGAGTTTTCGGAAACCTGCCATAGTGATATGGCAAGGCGCCGGGTTCTTACCTTACTACTCACAAGTTTAGCGCCTATCCCGTTTGCCACCGTCCCCAACAGGGAAACCGGACACATGGGGCAGAACTATTTCCGCTCCCTCTTTGCGGTGGGCTTTCAAGGTCTGTTGATCTTAGTCTGTGTCGCCATCTATGCGGTGCTGATCCAGAGTATCGCCACCGACGGCGACCCCATCGGGGCGATCTGGGGCTGCGTGGGATATACGGTGCTGCTGTGTTTTACCTTATTCAAAACAGGCAGTCTTGCAAAATCCATCTTCGGCTGCCATTAAGAGACTTCGGGCCATGCTGACCCGAAGCAGAAAGGAGGATCATGCCGAAAGAAAAATTTTCAATAATCTATGCAGATCCACCGTGGCGGTATGAACAGAAAAACAGGCAGGGATCAGCAGAGCTTCATTATCCCACTATGAGTATTGAAGAAATCTGTTCCCTTCCGGTAGCCGACTTGGCTGCAAAAGACAGCGTTCTGTTTCTGTGGGCAACATTCCCACAACTGCCGGAAGCCTTAAAGGTCATTAAAGCATGGGGCTTTTCTTATCGTTCTGTGGCTTTTGTATGGATAAAGAGGAACCGGCGCTCCTACTCATGGTTTTACGGTCTGGGGTACTGGACCAGAGGTAATGCAGAAATTTGTCTTTTAGCCGTAAAAGGACATCCGAAGCGTAAGTCTGCCGGTGTTCATCAGCTTATTGTTTCCCCGATAGAGCGTCACAGTAAAAAGCCGGACGAGGCCAGGCGGAAAATTGTAGAACTGATGGGCGATATACCACGAGTGGAATTGTTCGCCAGAGAAAAAAAGCCCGGATGGGACGTGTGGGGAAACGAAGTTGAAAGCACTGTAAACTTGTAACAGCTTCGGGCCATGATGACCCGAAGCGGAAAGGAGAAATCCATGCAGGAAAAAACTGCGGGCGGAACACCAGCCGCCCCTATAAAGCTGGATGTAAGCGTGCGGGTCATCGAACCTGTGAAAAACCTCATGGGCTTTGCCAGCGTGAAATTCAATGACTGCTTTGTGGTGGAAAATCTGAAAATCGTACAGGGCAGCAAGGGCCTCTTTCTTGGGATGCCCAGCCAGCCGGACGGCAAAGGCGGCTACCGGGATATGGCCTACCCTGTCACAAAGGAGTTCCGAGAACAGCTCAACACCGCTGTTCTGCAAGCCTATGAGGCAAAGCTGGAACAGATGGCGGAGCGCGGCTCTGTGGGGCGTGCGTCCATCAGCGACCAGCTCAAAGCCGGGAAAGCGGCTGCCGAACGGGCAAAGGCGGAACGGCCTCCGAAGGAAAAGCCCAGCCGTGGGGCAGAGCGTTGACCTCGGGCCATAATGGCCCGAAGCAGAAAGGAGGCGGGAATCATGCCACGCAAACGGGCGGGCTATGACGCGGCCTGCTATTACGACGGAAAACTGCTGGGGCGCTGTACCAAAGCGGACAGCGACGCCTATACCCTGTTGATGAACGCCTGCGGCGGGGAGGCCGCCCGTGTCCTTCGGGAATATGCCTATTTTTCCCCAGAACTGAAAGCCATCTTGGAAAAGGCGGCGCTCATGCAGGCAGACCGGAGCCGGACGGGCGGAATGTTCCATGCGCCGAAAAGCTCCCCGTGGGGCGAGGTGCAGAGCTGTGAAACCCTCTGTCCGGGGGTGTTTTTGGTATCTACCGCCAGCCACGGCGGAACGATGGTGGCAAACGAGGTAGCCGCCGTCCTCTCTCCGGCGGCGAAAAAATGCGGTTTCAAGGACAAGGGCTATATCTGCTATGAGGAGGACGCACAGGAAAGTGTGGTGCTCCGGGAGTTGCTGGACAAAAAGCTCTGGAAGATCCCCGACCGTATCAAGGACAAAGAGCGGTTTGAAGAAAACCTCAATCAGTCCATCCGGCAATACAATCCCGAATACTGGCGGGCAAGGCAGAGCGGACGGGAGGCCGCCGAAGCCGCCCGCAGCACAGCCCCGGCCAAAGAGGCCGTAAGGTAGCTTCGGGCCATGCTGGCCCGAAGCGGCAAAGGAGGTGTAACGAAATGGCCTATGTGCCAGTACCCAAAGACCTTTCCAAAATCAAGACAAAGCTGGCCTTCAATCTGACGAAGCGCCAGCTTGTTTGTTTTTCCGGTGCGGCGGCGGTGGGCCTCCCGGCTTACCTGTTTTCCCGTGGCAGTATCGGGAACAGTGCCGCCATGTTCCTGATGATCGGCCTCATGCTCCCGTTCTTCTTTCTGGCTATGTATGAACGAGACGGTCTGCCGCTGGAAAAAGTGCTGAAAAATATCATCCGCACCCGGTTCCTCTATCCCCGTGTGCGGCCTTACAAAACCGAAAACTTCTATGCGCTGCTTAGCGCCAGAAAGGAGGCGCAGCCGATTGCGAAACAGCAGAAGGGCCGGAAAGCCCGCAGGCAGAAAGCCTGAAAAGCAGGGCCTTACCGGCCTGTTCACAAAAGGAAAGAACATTCCCACCACCGCCCAGCAGACCCTCCCTTACCGGGAAATGTACCGGGACGGGGTGTGCCGGGTAGCGGACCGCTATTACACCAAAACCATTGAATACGAGGACATCAACTACCAACTCGCACAGTCCGAAGATCAGGCGGCCATCTTTGACGGGTGGAGCGCCTGCCTCAACTACTTTGACAGCAGCCTTCCGTTCCAGCTTTCCTTCCTCAACCACCGGAGCCGCCCGGGCAGCCGGTACAGCGTGAACATCCCCATGCAGGATGACGATTACAACAGCGTCCGGTGTGAGTATGTGGAAATGCTGGAAAACCAGATCGCCAAAAGCAACAACGGCATTGTCCGCACAAAGCTCCTGACCTTCGGCGTGAATGTGGACGACCTTTCCACCGCCAGGGCAAGGCTGGAACGTGTAGAGGCGGACATTTGCGGGAACTTCAAAAAGCTGGGCGTCAAGTGCCGCTCCCTTTCGGGGCTGGAACGACTGGAGCTTCTTCACGGGCAGCTTCACCCCGGCAGCGGCTCCCCCTTCCGGTTTTCATGGGATATGATCCCCAAAACCGGGCTTTCCACCAAAGACTTTATCGCCCCGGACAGCTTCGATTTCCGTTTCAGCCGACTGTTCCGGGTGGGGACGACTTGGGGCGCTGCCTCCTACTTGCAGATTTTGGCCTCGGAGCTCTCGGACAAGCTGCTGGCAGAGCTTTTGGAAATGGATGCGGAAATGACCATCACTCTCCATATCCAAACCGTCGATCAGGCCGCCGCCGTAAAATCTATCAAGGTCAAAGTCTCCGACATTGACAAGATGAAGGTGGAGGAACAAAAGAAGGCAGCCCGGTCAGGGTACGACATGGACATACTTCCACCCGATCTTGTAACGTACAGCAACGACGCAAAGACCCTTCTGGAAGATTTACAGAGCCGGAATGAAAGAATGTTCCTGCTGACCTTCCTTGTGGTAAACATGGCCCCGACCCGCCGGGAGCTGGACAATGACCTGTTCACGGTGTCCGGTATCGTCCAGAAATACAACTGCACCTTGAAGCGGCTGGACTTCCAGCAGGAGGACGGTTTTCTTTCCAGCCTTCCGCTGGGCCATAACGGCATTGAGATCAAGCGCGGCATGACGACCAGCTCCACGGCCATTTTCGTTCCCTTTATGACGCAGGAGCTCCGCATGGATGGCGAAGCCGTCTATTACGGGCTCAACGCACTTTCCCATAACGTCATCATGGCAAACCGGAAAAAGCTCAAAAACCCCAACGGCCTGTTCCTCGGCGTGCCGGGCTCCGGCAAATCCTTTGCCGCAAAGCGAGAGCTTGTGAACGTGTTCCTTGCCACCCGTGACCGGATCATTGTGGTTGACCCGATGGGCGAATATTCGCCCCTTATCAAGCGGCTGGGCGGTCAGGTCATCGAGATTGCCCCGGACAGCCCCCACCACATCAATCCGATGGACATTGATTTGAGCTTCGACGAGGAAAATCCGATGGCGCTGAAAGCCGACTTTATCCTGTCGCTGATGGAGCTGATCGTCGGCGGCAAGGACGGCTTGCAGCCGGTGGAGCGTACCGTCATTGACCGCTGTGTGCGCCAGATGTACCGGGAACACTTGCAGGACCCAGAAACAAGCAAAATGCCGACCCTCCAAACCCTGTATGACCTGCTCTGTTCCCAGCCGGAGGGCGAGGCGGTACGGCTGGCAACGGTCCTTGAAATTTATGTGTCGGGTTCCCTTAACGTGTTCAACCATGAAACCAATGTGGACCTGAACCGCCGCCTTGTGTGCCTTGATCTGAAAAAGCTGGGGGCCGGGCTTCGGACGATTGCCATGCTCATTATGCAGGACCTTGTCAATTCGCAGGTGTCCATGAATTTCCTGCGCGGTATCGCTACATGGTGCTACTTCGACGAGTTCCATGTGCTGCTGCGTGACCGGCTGACGGCAAGCTACTGTGTGGCGATCTGGAAAATGCTCCGTAAGAAGGGCTGCGTACCCAGCGCCTTAACGCAGAACGTGAAGGATTTTCTGGCAAGCCCGGAGATCGAGAACATCTTTGAAAACTCGGACTTCCTTGTGCTGCTCTCGCAGGCACAGGGGGACCGGCAGATTTTAGCCAAACAGCTTGGGATCAGCCCCCATCAGCTTTCCTATGTGACCCATACCAATTCCGGCGAAGGGCTGCTGTTCTTCGGAAACACCACCATCCCGTTTGTTGACCGCTTCCCGCAGAACACGGAGCTGTACGCCATTATGACCACCCGCCCAGAGGACAAAAAACAGGAAATGAACCGGGCATAACACACTTCGGGCCATGCTGGCCCGAGGTTTGGAAAGGAGGGATACATCATCGGAAAGAAACCGGACAAACGGAATTTTCAAAGGCCGGGGCCGACGGAGGATACCGGGGGCAATCGCCCCGGACCGGCTGAACGGGAAGGACCTTCCCCCGCACCATCCCGACGTCTGCGGTTTGAGGACGAGGATACCGGGCAGGACAGTCCTTCGGGCCACGATGGCCCGAAGTCCAAAAGCGGCAAGTTTCAAGAGGACAGCCGGAAAGCCCGCCCTTCTGACCGCATGAGGCAGGAGGATGACAAGGGCGGTCCGCAGGATACCGGAAAGGCGCAGGAGCCGGAAGGCTCCGCCGAGAAGGCCGGGAGCAAAAAGGACAAGTACCAGAAGGCGCAGGCCAAAGCGGAGCGCGCCGGGGAAAAGCTGGGAAAGGCCCGGGAGAAGCTGGATAAGGTCGAGGCGAAACGGGCGGCGCAGAAGCCACCGGGGCTTGCAAAGAAAGCTGTCCGGGGAGCCCGCACCGAGGCATGGTTTTATCTCCACAACAAAATCAACGAAGTCGAACATGAAAATGTGGGCGTGGAAGGAGCGCATAAATCCGAGCTGGCCGCAGAGGCCGGGACCCGGAAACTGACCCGGTATGCCAAACGGCGCTGGCGGGAGCACCCGGCCCGGAAGGTGGCAAAGTGGGAACGGAAGGACATAAAAGCCCGGGCCAATGTGGATTTTCAAAAGATGGCCGCCGAGCACCCGGAACTTGCCAGCAATCCGCTTTCCCGTGTGCAGCAGAAATGGAAACTGAAACGCCGGTATTCCAAAGAAGCAAAGGCGGCTGCAAAACAGGGCGCAAAGGCCGCAAAGAAAACCGCTGCCGCTTCGGGAACTGCGACCCGTCGGGCGGCGCAGTTTGTGACCCGTCATCCCGTGGCGGTGCTGGTCCTGCTCCTGCTGTTGCTGCTCTGTTTTCTTGTGTCGGCGGTAAGCTCTATCTTTCCCACGCTTGGCAGCGGCCTTGCCAATGCGTTATCCGGCACCTCCTACGCCTCGGAGGATACGGACCTGCTGGGCGTGGACGAGGACTACACGGCACTGGAAAACGAGCTGGCGCAGACGGTAGCGAACATCGAAAGCACCCATCCCGGCTATGACGAGTACCGCTATTCCGTGGACGAGATCGGCCATAACCCCTATGAGCTGGCGTCCTATCTCTCGGCAAAGTACCATGTGTATTTCCGGGAACAGGTGCAGGACGAACTGCGGGAGATCTTCGAGGCACAGTATGAGCTGACCTTGACGGAGAAAGTCGAGATACGCTACCGCACCGAAACCAGCACCGACCCGGAGACCGGGGAAACCACCACCGAGGAAGTCCCCTATGAGTATTACATCTTAAATGTGACCCTCACCAACAAAACGCTGCCTGCCGTGATCCTGCCGAGGCTTAACGAACAGCAGCGGGAAATCTACACCGTTATGCAGCAGCTCAAAGGCAACAAACCCTATCTGTGGGAAGGGATTTACAACGGCGGCGAAGATACCGGACCCAGCTATGAGATACCCGGCGAGGCACTGAATGACCCGGCTTTTGCGGCGCTCATGGAAGAAGCCACAAAGTACATCGGCTGGCCCTATGTGTGGGGCGGCTCCAGCCCGTCCACCTCCTTTGACTGTTCGGGCTTTGTCTGCTGGGTGTACACGGCCAGCGGCGTCCACAACCTGCCCCGTACCACGGCGCAGGGCATTTACAACCAGTGTGCTATCATTTCCCCCTCCGAGGCAAAGCCCGGCGACATTATCTTTTTCACGGGAACCTATGACAGCCCCGGCCCTGTGTCCCATGTGGGGATTTATGTGGGCGACGGGATGATGCTTCATTGTGGTTCGCCCATCCAATACGCAAACATCAATTCAAGCTACTGGCAGACACATTTCTATGCCTTCGGGCGTCTGTGAGCCAGAGGAAAGGAGTCCTTGCATGAACAAGATCGACAAGCTCGATAAGGAACTGGAAAAAGCCCGGGAGAAGGCTGCCGAGTGGCAGGCCAAAATCCGGGAGCTGGAAAAGCAGAAACAGGAGGAAGAAAACAGCCAGATCGTGCAGGCGGTGCGCTCCCTCAAACTGACGCCCGCCCAGCTTATGGCTTTTTTGAACGACCCCAAAAACAGCCTTACCGCTTCGGGTCATACTGACCCGAAGCCGGAGGCACCCGAAAAGGAGGACACAGCCCATGAAGAAAATTAAATACCGCAGGCTGACGGCGATGGCTGCCAGCCTTTTGTGTTGCCTGATCTTTACGGTCCCGGCCTATGCACAGAGCAGCGAGCCGCAGCCGGAGACAGCTCCCTCCCCGGCAGAAACCGAAGCAGAGCCGGAAACCCAGAACCCCTTTACCCCGGACGGGACGGGAACCGTGGTGGACAACGCCACCGACGAGGATGGAAAGGAGTTCTACACCATCACCACAGCAGACGAGAGCGTGTTTTATTTGGTGATCGACAAACAGAAAACCAGCGAGAACGTCTATTTCCTCAATACCGTTACCACAGACGACCTTCTGCCTCTTGCCGAACAGGGTAAGGAACCGCCCAAAGAAGTGACCCCGGAGCCAGAGCCAAAGCCCACCGAACCGGTGGAGGAAGTACCGGAACCCGAGCCGGAGAAAAAGGACAGCCCCCTTCTCTCTCTGCTCCTGATCGGTGCGGTGGTGCTGGCCGGCGGTGGAATTGGTTACTATTTCAAGATTTACAAGCCGAAGCATGAGGCCCCGGATTTGGAAGATGATTACTGCGAATATGAGGACGGGGAGCTGGAGGAGATCGCAGAGGAACCCGAGGACGAAGATACCCCGCCGTGGGAGGAAGATACGGAGGAATGAGAATGAATTTTACAAGCAGCCCTTTTGAACGAATGATGAAGGAAGTACCGCACCCTGGCTGGGACAATGACAACCCTTGTAAGGGATGCCGTTACTACAAGGAGTGCAAAGGAAAGAAAAAACAGTGCCGGAAGAAATTCCGGGCGCTGATCGTGGAGCCCCGCCCTTCGGGCCATCGTGGCCCGAAGTCTTAAATGGACGCCCGGGAGCTGACCCGTGACGAGAAGAAGAAAATCCGTTCTCTGGTCACGGGGATGTGTGCCAACTATGACAGAGAAAGCGGCCTGTGCCTTCCTCTGGACTGTGCCTGTTATATGCTGCACAAGTGCTGGACAGGAGCGTACTGCCGTTACTTTCGTGAGGCTGTCCTGCCCCTTGACCCGGAGCTTCAAGCGGCGCTGACAACGGAAGGCATCTCCCCGGAACTGCGGGCCTGTGCGGTCTGCGGAAAGGCGTTTTTGCCCGAGGGGCGTCAAGCCTACTGTTCCGACGCCTGCAAGGCCGAAGGGAACCGCCGAAAAAGCCGGGAACGCATGAGGAAAATGCGGGAGAAAAGGCCGGGCGGCTGTTACGATTTGCCGCCTCCAAAGGCTTGACATTCCGGGTTTTTTTGAGGGCGTTTCCGGGGTGGGAATATCTTATTACATTTCTCCCCGGTCTGCCCTCTTATTTCGTAACATCCAGCACTTCGGGTCATGTTAGCCCGAGGCACAGAAAGGAGGTATCTCTTGGAAACAGTACAAGGATATGTGATTTTGAAAGCTGCCACCTTTGAAACCGGACACGGCTTTGCGCTGGGGCATAATCCGGGAGCGCCGAGCCCCTTTGTGACCTGGCAGTTTACCGAGGGGGAAAACGGCCATCGGGATTACTACTGGGGTCACTATGGAACCAGTCAGGCGTGGGCGCAGAGGGACTTTGACCGCCGGGTGGACGACTATCAGCAGCTTTACCATGCGGCGGTCAAGCATACCGAGCTGGGACCGGAGGGCGTTTACCGCTATTATTCCACCCAGCGGCCCGTGGACATAGGAACTTACCCGAAGCCGCCGGATAACCAGCCTCTTTCCATCGTCAACTACGATGACGACAGGCGGCGTCCTGTGGCAGACGGCAGGCTGATGGCATGGGGCGAACTGACCTATGCAAAGCCGCTGACCGAAAAGCAGATGGAGGACTACGAGCTGAAACCCGCACCGGGCAATCCTGACCGGGTGCGCCCATCCATTACCGCCCGGCTTAAAGAAGAAACCAGAGGGCAGAACCCCCCGAAGGAGCCCGGCCAGAAGCGGAGCCATAAAAACCATGAGGAACGATAAAGGAGGATCGTTATGCACGAAAAAGACAACTATCTGAAAACCGCCGAGCTCTCCACGGAGCAGAACTGCAACATGATCGACGGCGTACCCAACAATACGCCCATCCCGCCCACGCCCCCGGAGCTGGACGCAAAGCCGCTGGACAAGGTAAAGGAGCCCAAAGAGCGCCGGAAAGGCCGGGAACTGGAACGCTGATGGAGAACCGCAAGCGGAATGTCCATCTGCACGTTATGGTAACGCCGGACGAGCTGGCGGCCATCCATGAGCGGATGACCGAGGCGGGCATTTCCAACGCCGGGGCTTATGTACGGAAAATGGCTCTGAACGGGTATATCCTGCACATCGACCTTACGCCCGTAAAAGAGCTGATCTCTCTGCAACGGCGCTGTTCCAACAATCTCAATCAGGTTGCCGTACACGCACACACCTATGGCGTGTACCCGGAGGAAATCGACGGATTGAAGCGGGACTATGAAAAGTTATGGGGCGAGGTGTCAAAGGTGTTGCGGGAGCTCTCCGAGCTGGTGGCAAAGTAAGACGAGGGCGGCAGGCTTCCGTTGTGGGGCTTGCCGCCCTCGTCTTTTTATTCTCACTGTATTGTATGATAGAAAAATTTACCGCAATATGGTAAAATGAAAATATCTATCGAAAGTTGGTGAGATTTGATGAGTGAATATTTAAATGAGGATATATGCCAGTTTAGTAATGATGCTTCTGCATCTTCTTTTGGTTGGAATTTTCAAGCAAATGCAGGCATTTTTCTTTTTTTAAAGTATATGCCAGATGCAGCAGATATTAAAATTGAATCCATATCTCAAGATATTGAAATTACTTTGATTGATGAACGAAAGGTTTTTGCACAGGCGAAATCTGCACAAGATAGCACAACCATCAAAGACCAAAAGGAAAAATTTAAAGATGCCATAATATCGTTAGCACGTAATCCGTATAAAGACAACCAATTGGTGTACATTTCTAATATACCTGATACATTTAAGTCGGCTCCAAATTTTTTTAACAATAGTATTATCCCGTACAATGATTGCTTAGCGGGAATACAGAAAGAGATTGACGATACCATCCTTTCAATCTCAAAAAACATTGCAAAAAAAATAAAAAAAGAAAAAGATCCTCTGAAAATCAGAAAATTGGAACAAATAAAAGAAAAAGTTGAGAATTTCCACAAAGAGAATTTATATATATCAACAATATATCCGTATTACGGTAACGAGAAAAACAGATATACCATTATTGGCGATTCCGTTTTAAGTTTTTTGACAGATACCATCGGATTAACAAGAGATGATGCCATTTCCATAAAACAAAAGTTATTGGAGCACTGGCAACTGAATTTTGAACACAACTCTACCATAAAAGATGAGAATAAAAACAAGAAGATTTTGAAAGAAGATTTTACTTGGCCAATTGTAGCTTTTCTGGTTGATGGGAATTTTCCGGATATTGATGATTGTTTATCGTTTTTGCCGGACCAGTCTATAAAAAAAGAGGTTGAACGCGTCATGAATGATCCGAAAAGTTTCTATCATGCACGTTACGAATTTACCAACAAAGTCTTGCAACGCTATGCGCAATTTAAAAATCAATCAATAGGGAAAGCAATTAAAAAACCAGAACTTGAATTTATTAAAGAACACGGCGATGAATTTAGAGACGAATTTGTAATGTTGAGTAATGGCGATAATGAACTAACAGAATATCTAACAAAAGTATTTTTATATAGAATACTTACAAGCAACAGAGTAGTCCAAAAGGTATGTAGCGCAGTCGGGGTGAAAGCATGATTATAGAGAAACTTCTATTACGAGAAGGTATGATAGAAAATTTAGACACTTTTTCAGAAAAGAGAAATCTGATTTATTCTAAGACCAACACAAAAGGAAAATCTACATTTGTTAGACTTCTATTTTATGCGTTGGGGTATCCAATTCCTAATATGCGTGGAATTAAATATGAAGATATTATTACGGAGATAACATTTTCTGAAAAAGGGCAAAAATATACTGCCACTCGGGAAAATAATTTGCTTACACTTTTCTCCGAAAACAGTCGCATTGAGTTCACACTTCCCAGTCAACATATGAGTTTTTTGTCGTTTGTTTTTAAATATGAAAACATCAAAGTTTTAAAAAATTTATTGGGGTTTATGTATGTTGATCAAGACAAAGGATGGACACTTCTAAATCGTGGAACCGTCATTGGAAAGATAAAATTTAGCATTGAGGAATTACTTGCGGGCTTAAATGGAATTGATATAGATGATTTGATCGAAAAGAAAACCACACTCGAACTAAACAGAGACAAATATTTGGCAATGCTGAATATACAAGAATTGAGTGAGCAAGTTTATGAGCAAAACGGAGAAATATTCATTTCAGACATAGAAAAAGAACTCAACGAAAAAATAGCGTATTGTAACATCAAACTTGAAAATGAAAAAAATGCTTTAAAAGAAATTAACTCTGTTCTTCTTAAAGAAAAGCAATTCTTCGACTATATTGATTCAATGAATTTATCTGTGAAACAGGATGATGTTATAATTCCGGTAAACAGGACTACATTGCTGAATTCGACAGCAAATTATGAATATTTACGAGCGCACAGAAGCATTATAGTGACCAACATAGAAAAGTTAAAACGTGAACGTTCCTCTTATGACGTAAAACTAAGTGAATATCATGCCAAAAATGCACAAATAAGCATGTTTTCTGCTGAATCAAAAGATACCCTTGTTAATAAGCAACTTGCCAATTTTAATATTGATCAGACCGTAGTTGAACAGCTTTTAGATGAAACAAAGAGCGATTTGAAGCATGTTAAAGCCGAAATAAAACGAACGATTAAAAATCAAAATTCTTACATATCGAAAATTTATAAATATGTTTTAGAATATGCAACCCAGCTTAATGTTGATGATAAAATGGTAGCCAAAGAGGATTTCATCTTTACATCAGACTTAAAATCGCTTTCGGGTGCAGTTACCACAGCAGAGTATGACTTCGGAGGTATCGTAGACAACATCGACTTCATCCCGGCTTATATCCCCAACGGAAGCAAAATCAGGAACCAGTTCCAAATGGATGCCGGCACTTCCACCATTTTCCTGAAACTGGTGGGGCATACCAAAATCCTCGGAGATTTCGTGGTGTACACCGCCGGCAACTTCCGGGACGGCTCCAGCAAAGGATTCCAACTGCGCAATGCCTACGTCTCTTTTCGGAACATAACGGTGGGCTACACCTACGGCGGCTTCATGGACTTAGGCGCACTGCCTTCCACAATCGACTTCCAAGGTCCCGACGGAGCGACTTTTTATCGCGCCACCCAACTGGCATATACCTACAAGGGACTGAAGAATTTCCGCTTCAACGCTTCCATCGAAATGCCCTCCGTAGACGGAACAACCAATGACGGACTCACCATCGCACAACAGCGCATGCCGGACTTCACCGCCTATGCACAGTACGGCTGGAACAGCAAAAGCCATTTGCGCGTGGGCGGGCTTATCCGCAGCATGACCTACACCGATGCGCAGAGCGACAAGGCGCATGCCGTCACCGGGTTCGGCGTACAGGCATCCGCCACTTTCAATCTGGGCAGGCAATGGCAGGTGTTCGGG
>ENA-ORUW01001103-ORUW01001103.1-human-gut-metagenome-genome-assembly--contig:-NODE-1103-length-20882-cov-12.802612_pt1 | contig 20882 bp, 15 predicted proteins | sample MGYA00242088_ERZ509227 | MGnify/ENA primary metagenome ERZ509227 (study PRJEB26280, sample SAMEA2338816) | human gut metagenome | biome: human gut; feature: human-associated habitat; material: faeces... | reverse complement strand
GAGATGGAAACGGCGGTATTGTGAGCCAGTTGAAGAACCAGAATGAAATGAAGCTGCATGATGAAAGCTGGCTAAATTACCAGAAGGCAAAGGGCGAAGAATCCTTTCAGGCATATATGGCAGATCTTACGGATATGCAGGAGCATGTGCTGCCATATTTGCAAAGTTTTTGCAGTTTGGAAGAAAAAGCACCGGAAAAGGTTGAAGGTGTTGCAAAATCAACTGTTCAGGGTGAAAGAAGAGGGCTGGGAATAGTAGTAACTGATAAGGGAGCCTTAAAACAGGGCACCCTTTCTGCAGATGTTAGGGATGCTGATAAGAAGGAAAAGAAATCTATTCATGAACGGTTGAAAATCAATAAGGAAATCATTGTAAAACAGCAGGGAAAAGATAGTAAAGAGAAAGGAGTTGAGCTTGCATAAAACAATTGAATATGAAAAAATTTAATATTCGTTAGACTATATTTTGTGGAGAGATTGCACTAATTAAGCGGTGTAATCTCTCTTTTTGTATTTAGGTCTTCTATGCGTTTCTATGAATATACGTTTACGGAAAATATGCGTGAAAAAGCTCAATAACACAAAGATAACTTTGAAATAGAGAATAAAAATGTAGTTATATCTCACTTCTACATTGAATTTGTCGAAGAAAATGATATAATTTAGATAGTGTTACCTTGCAGACGGGAAGTTTGTATGAAAGGATTGGTGAAGTGATGGCTGTCAGCTATAAAAGACTTTGGAAATTGTTGATTGATCGAGATATGAAGAAAAAGGATTTGGCTGAGAAAGCAAATCTTAGCAATTATACAATCAACAAAATGAATCGAGGAGACAATGTGACAACGGACACACTTGTGAAAATCTGTACCGTCCTTGGCTGTACATTTGACGATATTATGGAAATGGTTCCGGACGAAAAATAATGTCCGTTTTATAGGACAGTACTCTTGTTATACTACATACTGAGAGAAGATGGGGAGAATCGAGAATGGAACTAATAAATAATACGACAAAAACACTTCGAGATGATTTGGCTACTGAGATCAAGCAAGGAAGTAAACTTTCTATCGCAGCAGCTTGTTTCTCGATTTACGCTTTTCAAGAATTGAAGAAAGAACTTCAAGGTATAGACGAACTGAGATTTATTTTTACATCGCCTACCTTTACAACAGAAAAGGCGAAAAAGGAAAGACGAGAGTTTTACATCCCTCGTCTTAATAGAGAGCGCAGTTTATATGGAACAGAGTTTGAAGTTAAACTCAGAAATGAACTGACGCAGAAAGCGATTGCAAAAGAATGTGCGGAATGGATTCGTCAGAAAGTTACTTTCAAGTCGAACGTAACTAACGAAAACATGATGGGATTCATCAATCTGGACGATAAAAACTATATGCCTATCAATGGCTTCACAACGGTGGATTTGGGTTGTGAGCGTGGTAATAATGCCTATAACATGGTTCAGAAGACAGAAACTCCATTTTCAACCGCATACATTGAGTTGTTTGAAGGTCTTTGGAGCGATGATGTGAAATTGCAGGAAGTCACCGATGAGGTTATTGAGAATATTACTGCGGCTTATAACGAGAACTCTCCTGATTTCATCTACTTTGTGACTTTGTATAATATTTTCAACGAGTTCCTGGAAGATGTGTCGGAAGATAATCTCCCTAATGAAGCAACCGGATTCAAAGAAAGTAAAATCTGGTCAATGCTTTATAACTTTCAAAAAGATGCCGCCCTTGCGATTATCAGCAAGCTCGAAAAATATAACGGATGTATTCTGGCCGATAGCGTTGGCCTTGGTAAGACATTTACTGCGCTGGCTGTGGTTAAGTATTACGAGAATAGAAACAAGTCTGTACTTGTATTGTGTCCGAAGAAGCTGACTAACAACTGGAATACATACAAAGACAACTATGTGAACAACCCTATCGCAGCCGATCGGCTGCGTTATGATGTTCTTTATCATACTGACTTGAACCGTACACACGGCAAGTCCAATGGTCTGGATTTGGACAGATTAAATTGGAGCAATTACGACTTGGTTGTAATTGATGAATCTCACAATTTCCGTAACGGTGGTAAGCTGTCCGGGGAGGATAATGAAAAAGAAAACCGTTACCTGAAGCTGCTGAATAAGGTTATCCGCAAAGGCGTTAAGACAAAGGTTTTGATGTTGTCAGCCACGCCGGTTAATAACCGTTTCAATGATTTGAAGAATCAGCTGGCTCTCGCCTATGAGGGCAACACGGATCTGATTGACGACAAGCTGAATACTACTCGCAGCATTGATGATATTTTCAAGAGCGCTCAAAGAGCGTTTAACACTTGGAGCAAATGGGAGCCTGCGGATAGAACGACAGAAAACCTGCTTCGGATGTTGGACTTCGATTTCTTTGAGGTTCTTGACTCCGTAACGATTGCCCGTTCCCGTAAACATATTCAGAAGTATTACGATACTACTGAAATTGGAACCTTCCCGACTAGATTAAAGCCAATTTCGTTGAGACCCCCGCTCACTAATCTTAAAGAAGCAATCAATTACAATGAGATTTTTGAGCAGCTGATGCAGTTGACTCTGACAATCTATACTCCTACCCACTTTATCCTTCCGAGTAAAATGGAGAAGTATGCAGAATTGTATGAGGATAACAAAGTAAATGTTGGCTTCACTCAGGCAAACCGTGAACAGGGTATCCGTCGTCTGACGGCAATCAACCTTATGAAGCGTATGGAAAGCTCCGTGTATTCCTTCAATCTGACATTAAAGCGCATCCTGGGATTGATTGACTCCACAATTCACAGCATTGATACTTATGACAAGACTTCCTCTGTGAAGCTGGAACTGACTGACATTTCTGATATTGACGAGTTCGATGCAGAAGATCAGAACGGAGAAGAACTGTTCACTTTCGGCAAGAAAGTCAAAATCGAAATTGGAGATATGGACTATAAATCATGGAGAGACAGTCTTGTAAAAGACCGTGATGTACTGGAGCTTCTCACTTTGATGGTTGGAGACATCACACCTGAATACGACTGCAAACTCCAGGAACTGTTCCGAGTTATCACGGATAAGTTGGAGCATCCGATCAATGAGGGCAACAAGAAAATCATCATCTTCACGGCATTTGCTGATACAGCCGGTTATCTGTACGACAATGTAAGCAAATTTGTGAAAGACAACTTTGGTTTGAATACCGCTATGGTTTCCGGTTCCGTTGAAGGTCGCACCACAGTTCCGAAGCTGCGCAGCGACCTGAATACTGTGCTAACCTGCTTCTCACCAATCTCCAAGGACAAGCATCTTCTGATGCCTGGAGATAAAACCGAGATTGATTTTCTGATTGCGACAGACTGTATTTCCGAAGGTCAGAACTTGCAGGACTGTGACTATCTGATCAACTACGATATTCATTGGAATCCTGTTCGTATCATTCAGCGTTTTGGTCGTATCGACCGTATTGGTAGTAAGAATGCTTATGTTCAGCTTGTAAATTTCTGGCCGGATGTAACACTCGACGAGTATATTGACCTGAAAGCAAAGGTTGAGACTCGTATGAAAATCGTTGATATGACAGCTACCGGTGATGACAACCTTCTGAGTGAAGAAGAAAAGACTGACCTCGAATATCGTAAAGCACAGCTGAAACGCTTGCAGGAAGAAGTCGTTGATATTGAAGATATGTCCACCGGCATTTCCATTATGGACTTGGGATTGAACGAGTTCCGCCTGGATTTGCTTGAGTATATCAAGTATCATCCTGACATCGAAAAAACTCCGTTTGGACTCCATTCTGTAGCGGCAGCTTCGGAAGATACGCCTGCGGGTGTCATCTATGTTTTGAAAAACCGTTCCAATAGCGTGAACATTGATAATCAGAACAGACTGCATCCGTTCTACATGGTTTACATTAGCAAGGATGGCGAAGTGATTTGCGATCATCTTTCCCCGAAGCAGATGCTCGACAAGATGCGTTTCCTCTGCAAAGGAAAGACCGAGCCTATTCCGGAACTGTATCGTCAGTTCAATAAGGAAACTCGTGACGGTCGCAATATGTCTGAGTTCTCCAGACTGCTTGGCGATGCGATTTCCTCTATCATTGAGGTCAAAGAAGAAAGTGATATTGATAGTTTCTTAGGCGGCGGTCAGATCAGTTTCCTCACAAATGATATAAAAGGGCTGGACGACTTTGAACTGATTTGTTTCCTGGTTGTCCGATAACATAGAAAGCGAGGTGGGATAATGCTTGGTTTGCCAAAAGCAACAGAACTGAATAAGCAGCTTCCCAAGAATGCGATTTATGCGAAGTTCCAGATGAACACCGCAGAGAAAGCAAAAATAGATGCTGATATTTCGAGGATTACCATTGTCAATGAGGTATCCTCTGCAAAAGTAAATATTGCAGACGGTGAGCAGGTCAAATCTTTCTTCGTCCTTCTGGTTGCTTTGAAAAAGAAAGACTTTGATGACAAGACCATTATCACCATTTCAAAACTAATCCCACAGAATATGTTGCTTGTGCTTGAGTGTGGTGACGAAGCGAAACTCGCCACCTACCACACCAAGCTGATGCAGACGGATTGGAAATGTAAAGAAGATATTTCCATAGAACTGAAAGGATTGAACATGGATGCCGTTTGGGAGAACATCATCGTTCAGATCGGCGGCATTACCATAGAACAGGGCAACACCCTGGATGAACAGATTGCGGTCGACGAACAGAGAATGAAGATTCAAAAGGAAATCGACCGCTTGACCAAAGCTGCGAAAAATGAAAAGCAACCGAAGAAAAAGTTTGAGCTGGCACAGAAAATCAACAGACTCAAGCTGGAAATGGAGAAATCTGAATGATACGAAAAATCAAATTAGACAAGATACCTCCATATATTGGCTGTGCGCAAGTCATTGAACCGAAGAGGGTCAATTTTATATTTGGCCTGAATGGAAGTGGAAAGACAACAATAAGTCGCTTCTTGCGCTGTCACAATAATCCGGAATACCATGACTGTATGTTGGAATGGAGCGGAAATCCATTAAGCTGTTCTGTATATAATCGAGATTTTGTACAGGACAATTTTAGCGAGTCATCAATTCCAGGTATTTTTACATTGGGGGAAGAAAACATTGAAACCCAGCGAAGAATAGATGCGCTCAACGGAGAAATTAGTGCTCTCCAAGAAAGAAAAAAAAGCTTAAAAGAGACCATTGATGGTTCTGACTCAGCATTAGGTCTAAAACAGAAGCTGACCTCACTCGAAAACTCATATAATGACAAGTTTTGGAGTGTTAAACAACGATTGGATCACGATGATAGCCCTCTTAAACTGGCTATATCTGGGGTAAGAGGCAATAAGGAGACTTTTAAGACGACCCTATTGGCGCAGAACACTAAAAATCAAGCGGAACTACAGCCCAAGGATGAACTGGAAACACTGTGTTCTCAACTGTTTGGTACCGTTGTAGAACGTGTCGATTCTATTCCCACAGTTTCCTTTGAACGGCTGCTTGCGCAGGAATCATCAGACATACTTCAGAAGGTTATTGTCGGAAAAGAAGATGTTGATATAGCCGGACTTATAAAAAAATTGGGAAATGATACTTGGTTCAGGCAAGGTGTTTCATATATTGATCATAGTGAAGGGAAATGCCCGTTCTGCCAAAGAGAACTTGAAGCGAGTTTTTCTGAAAAGGTGGCTGAGTATTTTGATGAAACATACCTGCGAGAAATTCAAGCTATAACTGATTTGCAAAATAGTTATAATCGTGAATCCAATACTGTTATTTCTCAAGTGAGTGCGTTACTTGTCAACCCTACAGAGTTTTTGGGTAAGCCCGATTTAGAAGCAGCGTTACAGCAACTTAGAGCAATCATCGAGACAAATTCTGCACGGATAAAAGCCAAAAAGGAGTCCCCTAATATTGTGATACATCTTGAAACGGTGAATGAGGTCGCTTCGGCAATCGGAGATATTATTTCAAAAGCTAATAGTGCTATTGCAACACACAATACTCGAATTGCGAACATTCGCAATGAAAGAGCAGCACTTACCAACAAGGTATGGAGGTATATCCTAAATGAGCTTGCATCAGATATAGAAGCTTATCTTTCTGAAAAGAACGGGCTTAATACAAGTCTGGTAGCCGCTGATGGTGAAATGGGATGTATTGAAAGAAGCATAACTGAAAAAACGGCAGAGCGTAGGCAGTATGAGCAGCAACTTACGAGTGTCGTTCCTACAGCAAATGGAATCAATGAGTTACTTAGAAACTATGGCTTTACAGGATTTTCGCTAAAAGTTGATGATTCACAGCACAATTACCAGTTCATTCGTGAATCCGGTGAGCCGGCCTTTGAGTCTTTAAGTGAGGGTGAACGAAACTTCGTTACGTTTTTGTATTTCATGTACTCGCTCAAAGGGAACATAGATGCAAGCGGTCACAATGATGATAAGGTTGTGGTGGTAGACGACCCGGTATCGAGTCTGGATAACGATGTATTATTCCTTGTCAGCTCTTTGTTGCGTGATTTATTTGCAGGTATATACGCTGGTTCGGCAGCAATAAAGCAAATATTCATACTCTCACACAATCTCTATTTTTTCAAAGAGGTTTCGTATGATAAGGGCTTGAAAAAGTCCATGACAGGATATTGGATGATTCGAAAGTCAAGCAATGTATCAGAGATTATTGCATACACCACGAATCCTATAAGTTCAACATATGAAATGCTATGGGACGAAATACGAAACGCAAGCATTGCTCCCGAAAATCATAATACTGCGGTTCTGGCAAATACAATGCGCAGGATATTGGAGCATTATTTCAAGCTATTAGGTGGAATGGATCTTAATACATTTCATCTGCAATTTCCAGACGGAGAACGACAAGTGTTCAAATCCTTAATTTCCTGGTCAAATTCAGGTTCGCATTCTGCTTTTGACGATTTTTCAGCAACTCCCAATATGTTTGATGTGGAAAAGCACTTAATGGTATTTAAGGAATTGTTCTCTAAGGCCGGACACACAGCGCATTACAATATGATGATGAGAATCAATACGGAGGAAGAAACAAATGGATAAATTGAAGATGCACACCCCTAACAGGGCTGATGATAATTTCAAGAAACTCGCAGCATTGTTCCCGAATGCTGTTACGGAAACGATCAACGAGAACGGTGAAGTGGTTCGTGCGATTGATAAGGATGTTCTGATGCAAGAGATTTCCTGCACGGTTGTTGACGGCAAAGAGGAGCGCTATCAGTTCACTTGGCCTGACAAAAAGAAGTCTATGCTTCTTGCAAATGCACCAATTTCTAAAACTCTCCGTCCTTGTCGTGAGGAAAGTGTTGATTTTGGCAACACCGAAAACCTTTATATTGAAGGCGACAATCTTGAAGTATTGAAACTGTTGCAGGAAACATATCTGGGCAAAATCAAGATGATTTATATTGATCCTCCCTATAATACAGGAAATGACTTTGTGTATGAAGACGACTTTGCTCAGAGTGCTGATGAGTATATGACAAATAGTGGTCAATATGATGATTATGGAAACAGACTGGTTCCTAATTTGGAAAGTAATGGCCGTTTTCATACAGATTGGTTAAATATGATTTATCCGAGGCTAAAAATTGCCAAAGATCTTCTGGCACATGATGGAGCTATTGCTATCAGCATTGGATACCATGAAATGTGCAATTTGGTTAAGGTATGTCAGGATATTTTCAGCGGTCATCAGGTGTTTCCTGTTACTGTAAAAACATCGGGCGGAAAGCCAAATGGTGCGTTTAATATTTCAAATGAATATGTTGTTTTTATTACACCTGCAGGGTTTAACCCTATTCCTACTGAGGAAGATATGAAAGAATATGCATCGCCATACCATGGCATGAATCTTGCAACATTTAATCAGGTTGAGAGACCGAATCAAGCTTATCCTATCTATGTAGATAAACAAAGTGGGCGCATTATTGGCGTTGGAAAATCCTTGCAGCAACGTATCAACGATGGGGATTATAAGGGATACCCTGGTGATTTCGTGTATGATTATAGTGAAGCGCCAATGGGTTCGGTTGCTGTTTGGCCTGTAACAAATAAAGGAGAACAATGTGTTTGGCGCCTTATTCCGGAGCGCCTTTTGGGAGACTGGGAAAAGGGATATATAAAGGTTGTACCAACAAAAAGCGCATCGACTCAAAATGAGTACACAATACAATATTTGTCTGGCGGTATTATTGACAAGATTCTGAGTGGAGAAGTTGAAACTTATCGTATAAGCGATGATCCTTCGATTCCCACTTTGGAGATTACAAACTACAAAACTGCCGGCTCTGGAATTGCCTCTATTTGGGATGACAAGAATTTCTATACTACGAAAGGTAGTAATGAAATCAAAGAGATTTTTAATGGGAAAATCTTTTCTTATCCAAAGCCACTTGATCTTGTTACCTACATTCTTAAAAGAACAACCTCAAAAGATGATATTATTTTGGATTTCTTCTCTGGTTCTGCAACAACTGCTCATGCAGTTATGCGCTTAAACAGCCAAGACGGAGGAAAAAGAAAGTATATTATGGTTCAAATGCCCGAAGTTTGCGAGGAGAATGGTTTGGCGCAAAAGGCAGGATATACTAATTTGTGTGAGATTGGCAAGGAAAGAATTCGCCGTGCAGGGAGAATGGTCAAGCAAGAATCACCATTAACATCAGCTGCTACAGATATTGGTTTTAGGGTTTTGAAATGTGATACTTCAAACATGAAGGATGTTTACTATAGTCCCGCTGATTATGAAGCAGATCTGTTTGACTTTATGACTGACAACATCAAAGAGGACAGAACTCCCGAAGATTTGCTGTTTCAGGTTATGCTTGACCTTGGCGTTGAACTTTCCAGCAAGATTGAGGAAACAGTCATTGCAGGCAAGAAAGTGTTTAATGTTGCCGATGGCTTCCTGATTGCCTGCTTTGATGCCGATGTAACTGATGAGACCATCAAGACTATTGCCCAGAAGCAGCCTTATTACTTCGTGATGCGTGACAGCTCTCTGGCAAACGATAGTGTCGCTACGAACTTTGAGCAAATTTTCGCTACATACAGTCCTGACACAGTAAGGAAGGTGCTGTAAAATGCTGGGATTGTATGAGAGAGACTACACAGAATTAACCCAGGAAGAAATTAAGGAAAAAGAAAAGATAGATTCCGAAGGTGGTCATGTAACAGGTGCAAAATTTGGCAGAAGGAATTTCTTTCATAAGTACCCCAAAGCAGTACGGCATAATATGAGCCTGTTCCCTAACAATTACATGGACATCCAGCTTCTGAAAGATGAACCTGAATTGGTAAAGCAATGTAATGGGTTTGAAAGCTTGTTGAGCAATACCAATATTACCGAACTGGATATTAAGAGATATATCCAGAACAATGGCTTCTATCATATCCCGGCATCTATTTTTAAGCATTATGATTTTGGCCATCATGAAGCTGCTTTGTTCAAGGAGTTTCCGTTAGGAACAAAGTATATTGCGGATTATCTTCTTGTTGGACGAGCATCTGGTGGCTGGCAGTTCATTTTTGTAGAATTTGAAAATCCGTATGGACGCATCACCTTGGCAGATGGAAATCCTGGTGAAGCTATCAGAAAGGGACTAAACCAAATTGATGAGTGGAAACCGTTTATAGAAGGTTATTATTCTACTCTATCTGCTGAATTTGAAAAATATACTGCACAGTCCCTGCCGAGAGAGTTTACAAGGTTTGATTCTACAAGAATACATTATGTTGTCGTTGTAGGTCGTAGGGCAGATTATAACGAAACAACAAGATTGTTCCAGCGCAGAAGTGAAGCAGAGCGTAATATCAAGATTCTACACTACGATAATATTCTTGACGATGCTCGAAACTTAATTGGCGCAAGAACTTACTAAACGGGTGGTGAGAAAATGAAATTCAATTTTAAGATACAGCAATATCAAACGGACGCAGTTGATGCTGTTGTCAAGGTGTTCCAAGGTCAGGGATACCACGACAGAATCAGCTATATCCGTGATGTTGGCAAAAAGCAAGAGGTTCAGCAGATGCGGCTGAATGTGGAAATGGATCAGCAGTATTCTCTTGACCTTGGTGAAAATCGTCAGCTGAACATCTATGACATGGATGACGATGATACCGGCTATAAGAACGAAGTTGTTGAATTAAGCGATGAACAGCTGCTGATTAACATTCAGAAGCTCCAGAGCCAGAACAATATCAAGCAGTCAAAAGCGCTGGTTAAGGACTTGGGCAGATGCAGCCTTGATATTGAAATGGAGACCGGCACTGGCAAGACTTACGTATATATCAAGACCATGTTCGAGCTGAACAAGAAGTACGGTTGGAGCAAGTTCATTGTTGTTGTCCCTTCTATCGCTATTCGTGAGGGTGTTAATAAGACTTTTGAAATTACTGCCGATCACTTTATGGAGCATTATGGAAAGAAAGCCCGTTTCTTCATTTATAATAGCTCAAACCTGAACCAGCTGGATAACTTTTCCTCCAGTTCCGGTATCAATGTGATGATTATCAATACGCAGGCTTTCGCTTCTTCTCTGAAAGAAGATGGAAAGAGCAAAGAAGCTCGTATTATTTACTCCAAGCGGGACGAGTTCGGTTCTCGTCGCCCGATTGATGTTATTAAGGCAAATAGACCGATTATCATTCTGGACGAGCCGCAAAAAATGGGTGGTGCTGTTACCCAAAAGGCCCTGAAAAACTTTAACCCTTTGTTTGCACTGAACTATTCTGCAACCCATGCCGTTCAGCATAATACCGTTTATGTGCTGGATGCCCTGGATGCGTTCAACAAGCGCCTGGTTAAGAAAATTGAGGTTAAGGGCTTTGAAGTAAAGAACTTTCGTGGAACGGACAGCTATATGTTCTTGGAGCAGATTGTTCTTTCGCTTAAAAAACCTCCTATGGCCCGGATTGAGCTTGAAATCGGCTACAACAAATCTATCAATCGTGAGACCCGTATCCTCGGTGTAGGGGATGACCTCTACTATGTTTCTCAGGAAATGGAACAGTACAAGGGATACACCATCTCTGATATTGATCCGTTCCGTGGCACAGTGACCTTTACCAATGGCGAAGTAATCAAAGCCGGTGAAGTTTCTGGTGATGTGTCTGAATCTGATATGCGGAGGATTCAGATTCGTGAGACCATTCTTTCCCACTTCGAGAAAGAAGAAAAACTGTTCAACATGGGTATTAAGTCCCTCTCTCTGTTCTTCATTGACGAGGTTTCCAAGTATCGCCAGTATGATGCTGATGGCAACGAACTTCTTGGTGAATATGGGCAGATGTTTGAACAGGAATACCTGAATGTGCTGAATGAGTACATTACCGTTTTCGATACCCCTTACCAGAAATATCTGAGATCCACTTGTAGTGATGTAAGTGCGGTACATAAAGGGTATTTCTCTATTGATAAAAAGACTGGTAGAAGTATCGACAGCCAGCTAAAGCGTGGCAACGAGTTCTCTGATGATATTTCTGCTTATGATTTGATTCTGAAGAATAAAGAACGTCTGCTCTCCTTTGACGAGCCGACTCGCTTTATCTTCTCCCACTCCGCTTTGCGTGAAGGTTGGGACAACCCAAATGTATTTCAGATTTGTACGCTGAAGCACTCTGACAGCCAGATAGCAAAACGGCAGGAAGTTGGCCGTGGTCTCCGTCTGTGTGTAAACCAGTATGGTAATCGTATGGATGCTGAAAGCTGCGGTGACACTGTTCACGACATCAATATACTGACGGTTATCGCAAGCGAAAGCTACAAAGGCTTTGTCGCAGATCTCCAGAGTGATATTAAGACGGTTCTCTATGACAGACCGACTACGGCTACCAGCGAATACTTCAACGGTAAGTACGTCAAGGTCGATGGAACTCCTACTCTCATCGACAAGAATATTGCTGATACCATTGAGTTCTATCTTATCAGCAATGGCTATGTTGATATGAAGCGTAAGGTTACTGATAAGTACCGTACCGATGTGAAGATGGGAACCGTTGCTCCACTGCCTGAAGAAATTCAGCCGATGGCAGATGGTATTCATACCCTGATTCAGTCTGTTTACGATGACAGCGTTCTCAAGGATATGTTTACGGATGGTCACGAGACCAAGGTTAAGGATAATCCTCTGAATGACAACTTTGCAAAGGCTGAGTTCCAGGCACTTTGGAAACAGATCAACCATCGGTATGCTTATACAGTTGAGTTCGACAGCGATGAACTAATCCGTAAGGCTATCGACCACATCAATGAAAAGCTGTTTGTCTCTGAGTTGCAGTACACAACTACGATTGGTCGCCAGAAAGCGGAGATGAATGAACATGAGGTTAGCCGTGGTGCTTCCTTCACTGGCGAAAAGACCAGAACACAGACTTTGAAACACGCTCAGACCAGTCAGATCAAATATGACCTTATTGGCAAGATTGCTGAGGGTACTGTTCTGACTCGTAAAACAGTTGCAGCAATTCTGAAGGGATTGAGAGCTGATAAACTCTATATGTTTAAGAACAATCCAGAGGAGTTTATCTCTAAGGTAGTGAAACTCATCAAAGAGCAGAAAGCTACCATGATTGTTGAGCATATTTCCTACGATCAGCTTGAGGGTGGCTACGATAGTACCATCTTTACCGCTGAAAAAAGTTCTCAGGCCTTCGACAAGGCATTTCGTGCAAACAAGGCAATTCAGGACTATGTATTTACTGATGGCTCTGCCGAAAAGAGCATTGAGCGTCGTTTTGTTGAAGATCTGGATGCCGCACAGGAGGTTTGTGTTTATGCAAAGCTACCGAAGGGCTTCCATATTCCTACTCCGGTCGGAAACTACTCTCCTGACTGGGCGATTGCTTTTTATGAAGGAACTGTAAAACATATCTTTTTTGTGGCAGAAACAAAGGGAACAATGGACAGTCTGAACCTTAGACCTATCGAACAGGCAAAGATTTCTTGCGCAAAGAAGCTGTTCAATGAAATGTCTACAAGTAATGTGAAATACCATGATGTAGACAGTTATCAGAACTTGCTGAATGTAATGAAGTCTTTGTAACATTTCAAACAATAGAAGTGAGGAATTGTAGATTGCGAAGGTGTCCAATCAAAGAGCATGAGGTTGTTGATACGACTGCTTCATGCTCTTGGATACCTGTGTGAAAGCATCTGCTTATCCACATGAAGCAATCAAACTCGCACAAAAATGTAAAGGTGAAGCAATGGAAAAGGCCAAAGGAACGGTATCATCTGTATCGGATGATATAAAACCGTATGTGACTAAAAGGGGATTTAAAAAGTATATTGGTGATGCAGCGCTTTCAGATGTGAGTCGGATTCTTCTGACCAAATACTCTAATGTTAAGCTGAGCGTGTATGTTGATAACGATGGCTGTTCACATCTGAAGGTAGAAGTAAAAAAGCTGTTTGGCGGTGGTGTGCTTGATTTTCTGCTCACTCAAAAAGGAAACAGAAAAAATGATCCTCTTGAGTGGATTGACAGGATTGAAGAATTTGATGCGTTATTGTAAAAGAAGGTGATTGTTATGGGGCTGTTTGGCAATAAAAAGAGCAAAATTGATTTGGAAAATATTATTTCTGTTGTTCTGTTAGAGCAGACACAACTTTATGGAAAGAAAAATAATTGGGGACTTAGTTTCGGTGATACCTTTGGCGCACCTATGGTTATGGAGCAAACAGTTCCAACCGGTTCAAGGCTGAAATTCAGTGTCACATATCGTAATGGCAAAAAGGAAATTGTTGAAGTGTTGTCAGGAACAGCGGAAGCAGATGCTCTTTTACAAAAAGCTATTGATCCGGAAATTACAGACTCTTCCGGTGACATTAAGCAAAAAGAAAGTGTTCCTTATAAGCCGATTACTGTTCAGAAAAATCAGTTGCCTACTGGTGATTACTTGATAGGTCGTGATATTCCAGTTGGAATCTACGATTTCACATGGGTTTATGGCCATGGAGTCATTCAGAAATTCAAGAATGAGCATGATTCTACTTTGGGGGCAAGTACATATTATGAAAATGTGGGTGCCCAATATGATTATGAATACCGACAGTGTTTTCATGTTGTATGCGCAGAGGGAGAATTGCTTAAAATTATCGGAAACCTGATTGTCGAAATTTCTAAATCGAAAAAAATAGAGTTGGATTTATAAAATGACCAGACAAGAACTATTTGACTGGTGCAGGCAGCAATACGGAACAGAGCCGGATTACCCGTGGAATGACTGGAATGCTGTCCTGCGCCACACAGATAATAACAAGTGGTACGGCGTTGTCTTGGAAGTTGACCGCAGAAAACTTGGTTTGGCTGACGAAGGTATTGTCGATATTTTGAATGTGAAGTGTGACCCTGTTATGATCGGGTCCCTCCGGATGCAGGGCGGCTTCTACCCGGCGTATCACATGAACAAAGATAAATGGATCAGCATAATGCTGGACAGGCCAGAAGCGGACGAAACAATAAAAGACTTACTTTCCCTGAGTTATGAATTGACTAAAGGGAAATCGAAAAAACATTAAATCATAGAATGGAGGGCTTGGGACTATGGACAACAGAATATTTCTTTGCATAGATCTCAAGTCCTTCTATGCTTCCGTGGAGTGTATCGACAGCATTGAAAAGTAAATTAATTTCGCACTAAATTTCACTGTAAACTATTGTTTGGGCTTACTTCATGGTAAAATCATAGAAAAAGTTTTTCGCAAAGGATTTTACCATGAAGAGAAAAGAACGAAGATTATTAAAAAAATTAGAGAAAGAGCCAGTCAAGGGTTTGATAAATACACAGAAGCATTTTTATGCAGATCTTCAGAACCGTCTGAATGCAGTTGATGATCCACGTGATACCCGTTACACAACATATAACTGTGCCACACTTTTGGGAATGGGCATGGTGAAAAATCTCTGTGGGATTACAAGTATGCAGCGGATGACAGCAGTTTTTAATGATGAGAACTGTATTCAGAACATTTCTGCCTTTACTGGCAATCATAATGAAGAACTTCCTCATTATGTTACTGTGAATGAATTTCTGGAAAGGTTGGATATATCTGAATTACAGAAAGTTCGGAAGGATATCATATATCACCTGATCCGTATGAAGACATTTGATGATGCAAGATTCCATAAAAAGTGGATGATCATTGTTGATGGCACATGGCTTCAGACTTACAAGGAGCAAAAGGATGAATTCTGTATGTGTCGGGAATACAAGCGGGAAGATGGAAGTAAAAGATATATATGGTACAGAATGGCACTGGAAGCTAAGATTGTTCTGGGTGAAGATATGATTGTCAGTTTTGATACGGAATTCATAGAAAATAATGCAGAAGATGCAGAACGTCAGAAAAAGATGAATGCAGAGCAGATTAAGCAGGACTGTGAAAGTAAGGCGTTTAAGAGACTTGACGAACGGATGAAAAGAGATTTTCCAAGATTGCCGATACTCTTGCTGTGTGACAGTCTTTACGCAGGCGAACCGGTTTTCGATATCTGCAAAGAGTATCATTGGGATTACATAATACGATATAAAACAGGAAGCATCCCCAGTATTATGGAAGAATATGAAGCAATTCCGGAAAAAGGACATGGAAAAAAAGGAAAAACAGAGTATATAAATGAGATCGGATACAAAAAGCATGAAGTAAATGTACTAAGATTTGAAGAAAAGAAGGTAAAGAAGGGTGAGATTATAACAGTAAAATTCCAATGGCTGACAAATCTAACGATAACCGAAGAAAATGCGTTTGATCTGGCTTGTACCGGAAGGAAACGCTGGCAGATAGAAAACGAAGGATTTAATACTCAAAAGAATCTGAGATATGACCTGGAACATGCGAACAGCCAGGATGCCAATGCATTGAAGAATCATTACCTGATCACACAGATAGCGGATATTTTCCGGCAGTTATATGTTTACAGGGAATTAAAAAAGATCGGGATAAAAAAGACGGAAAAAAATATATCTTCTGACTTGTTAGCCAGCTTTGGTCGGCAACTAACAAGAGAAGATATATCACCAGCAGATACGCAAAGCATATCTGACAACTGAATGTATTATACCAAAGGAAGTGGTCGATGGGAAGATGAAATTCAAAAAAATATCCACAAAAAACAAAAAAAGGGAAGACCAGGCATATAGGATGTGGATAAGTTTCCCGAAACACATCTGTAAATCGGACAAATGTGGATAAAACACTTTTTTTAAGATTTCGTAAACATAAGACCACACTAATAAAATGTACCTATCAGTGCTGGTGTATCGAGCGTGGGCTTGACCCCATGACCACAAATTTGCTTGTGGCAGATGCTTCCCGAACAGAAAAGACCATCTGCCTTGCAGTCTCCCCCTCTTTGAAAGCCTATGGTATTTCGGGCCGTGCCAGACTGTTTGAAGCAGTCCAACAGGTCAAAAAAGCAAATGCAGAGCGTTTGAGAAAAGCACCGAGACACAAGTTTACCGGAACATCAAGTGATGCAATAGAGCTGGCTGCTCATCCTGAATTAGAGCTGTCCTATATTACTGCGGTTCCGAGAATGGCTCATTATATGGAGCATAGCACAAGAATTTATAATATCTACCTCAAGTATATCGCTCCAGAGGACATCCATGTTTACTCCATTGACGAGGTGTTTATAGACCTCACCCACTATTTATCTTCTTCCGGTTTGAATGCCCGTGAATTTGCAAAACGGATGATTCAGGATGTTTTGGAAACGACCGGCATAACCGCAACAGCCGGTATTGGTACAAATATGTACCTTGCCAAAGTCGCTATGGACATCGTTGCGAAACATATACCGGCTGACGAAAATGGGGTTCGCATAGCTGAACTGGATGAAATGAGCTATCGCCGCCAACTGTGGAATCACCGTCCCCTCACCGACTTTTGGAGAGTTGGTCGGGGATACGCAAAGAAACTTGAAGAAGTCGGTTTGTTTACGATGGGCGATATTGCACGTTGTTCGGTGGGCAGATCGAATGATTATTACAATGAAGATTTGCTTTACAAGTTATTCGGTATCAATGCTGAATTGCTGATAGATCATGCCTGGGGCTGGGAGCCATGTACGATTGCGGAAGTGAAGCAATATAAGCCCGAAAGTAATAGCGTCGGCTCCGGGCAGGTGCTGCATTGTCCCTATGACTTTGAGAAAGCACGATTGATTGTTCGAGAGATGATTGATCTTCTCGTGCTGGATTTGGTGGATAAGGGATTGGTTACTGACCAGATTGTGTTGACAGTTGGCTACGATATAGAAAATCTGTCTGACCCTGTACGCCGCAAGGCATACAAAGGTCAAATAACTACTGACCGTTATGGACGGCAAGTGCCGAAGTACGCACATGGAACTGCCAATATCGGCAGATATACTTCCTCTACCCGCTTGGTCACAGATGCAGTTTTGGAACTTTATGACCGGATTGTAGATAAATCTCTTTTGGTACGCAGACTCAACATATCCGCAAATCATGTGATTTGTGAAGCAGATGTGCCGAAAGAAAACAAAGTGGAGCAGCTGGATTTATTCACTGATTATGCTGCTTTGGAGAAGGAAAAAGAGAAAGAAGATGCTGCGCTGGAGCGTGAAAAGAAAATGCAACAGGCAGTATTGACGATAAAGAAGAAATTTGGAAAGAACGCCATTTTGAAGGGAATGAACCTTCAGGAAGGTGCAACTGCTAAAGACCGCAATGCACAGATTGGCGGTCACAAAGCATAGCGAAAAGAGGGATACGATGTACGATATTGAAAAGGCAAAGCAATACGCTTGGGAACAGGCCGACTGGATTGCCCATAGCAACGGATACTTTCTGATGAAAGACTGTGTTTTCTTTTACCATAAGGGGGATGTGGTTTTTGACCCTTGGAATGACGTGGACGGAAACGCTGTTGACGATCCGATCTCCTTCTATGGCAAAGACAAGATGGACGAGTTTTGTAGACGGATTCTTGCGAAAAAAGAATGTTCCACTCCATCCAGTATGGTTTCTGTCGATGGCAAGATTCTGGACTTTTTGAAGATGCTCTACTTTGGCGTAACGGATAACCCCTTTGAAGCTGCCAGCAGGAGCGCATATACGGATATGTGCAGAACGATTCGATTTAATGGCAAGAATGGGGACATGTTGAGAAAAGCGGTAGATTCGCTTTTGGAAGAAAGAATCCCTGAACTTGTTGCCGTGAATGATGCTGAGGATTTTACAAAATGGCACCAATCCATTTGCGAAGAAATTGTTTCGATGTATGAGTCAGAAGGAATCGAGTTTTATATTGGACAAGCGCAAAAATGGGTCAACATGACATTGAAATACTTGTATGTGTTGGTTCCTGATGTTGTAGAACCGTTTTACCGTTTTTTACATATTCCGCTGGACAACTACATCATCGACATTGCGAAGAAACAATATGGCATCCCTTCTCTCCACTGCGCATGGAGCAGAATATCAGATTATCAGGATTATCTTGATTATGAGGAAATGCTGATGGAAGTGATTGATGAGGTACCTTTGGATTGGGAGTTTGCAAAATGGGTTGAATCGGCTCGCAAGCAGAAAGTCGAGAAAGGTAGATAGTTTTCAGGAGGTGTGCTATGCAGATACATTACTTTCAGCGATACCATTCAAAAGAGAATGTGGATACATCCAACACCATGTTGATGCTTTCCCGTTTATATAATTACAATGCGGATAAATTTTTCTCTATGTTGAACAGCCGTATTCTCGGAGAGGATGAAAGTCCTGAAATTACATTTGACTTGCAGGTTGCCGGTGACGAAAGCGTTCCGGATGCTGTAATTAGCCAAAAGAGCTTTAAGATCGTTGTCGAGACAAAGCTCTATAATCAGTTCGATAAGCAGCAGCTTGTAAATCATCTGGATCAGTTTGGTGCAGAGGACATCAAGGTTCTGCTGACTATCGATCCCAGACCAATGAAGCAACAGTTATTTGATGAAATGACCGTTGAACTGAAAAAGTATAACACCAAAAACATGGAGCGCCTGATCTACCCGATTAAGCACGTTAATTTGACTTTTGAACAGCTTGTGGAAGCAATGGAAGATATTATTGATGACAGAGACACGGAGATTATTTCTGTGCTGGATGATTTCAAAAAATATTGTTTTGATGAAAAGCTGATACCAGATGGTCATAAGTGGATGCGAGCGATTGTGGCAGGAACAACGTTCCAGGACAACATGGATTTGAATTTATTCTACGATCAGGAATCCCGAAAGTTTTCAGAGCATGGATATATTGGACTCTACAAAGATAAGAGCATCCGTGCGATCGGCAAGCTAAAAAAGACTATCATTGCGGTTGAAGATGAGGGAAAAATGACATACCGGGCAGAAAGCGGCGAAGCGCCAACGCCGGATGAGATCTGCCGCATTAACGAAGCAATCCACCGTGCAGAGGACTACGGCTATAACCTCCGCACGATCAGTCACAGATACTTTATGGTCGAGAAGTTCTACCCGATTGACTTTAGAAAAAGTAGCAAGAATCCCATTCAGAAAAGCAAGTTCTTCAACCTTGCGGATATGTTTGGGTACAAAACGATGCCTGATACCGAAAATATTGCAGCTGATCTAAACGGCAGAACTTGGGAGGAGTTCTAATTGTTTTCAGGAGGTGACTGCAATGGAATATTTGAAGCAAGTCCATGATTTCGCCACAAAATGGGCTGATAAATTCAGAGATCAAAAAATTAACTACATAGAGCTTGTAGATCACTACATGGCTGATGATTGTGAAGCTCTTGGGTTTCAAATGGATTGCGGTCATGCATTTTCGGAGAAGTACGGGAATGCTGCGAGCAAATACGATGAATTGAATCGAGTGATTGACGAGATAACAGACATCCGTTTGCTTGGATCTGCAATTTACTCACAATGGCGATACTTCAACCACTGGGTGTATGATGCCGCTTCTATTTTGGCGTTCGAAAATCGCTCTTGGTTTATTTTGGCATTGAGTCGCCTTGCGGTGCTTTCCGGTGAGAATCCTTTTATTTTCACCGGTGAGTTGAAGAAAATTCGTATTGTTTCGAATCGTCTTGGCTATGGTCCATGCCCGGAACCGGATGAAGAAGTCGAGCAACACATTTCTATCAATTCGGAAGGACGGGTATGGTTTTCAGCGTATGTGTTTGGACAGCGACGTGATGGGCATTATGAAAAGTCCAGAACACAAAATCTGAAAGTTGATAAAGCTGTTGCGGAAAGAATTATGTCCGCATTTTCAGCATATTTCAGCAACGAATATACAGAGGTATTTGCAACAGACATCGGTGACTGGAATATGGAGCTTACAAATACGGAGGGCAAGACCTATAAATTTCGTGGTTCCTTGTGTTCCGAGTTTGTAGTTCAAGGCGTTGACCTTTCAGATTTACTCCGTCAAAGTTTGGATATGCCTGATTTGTATGTTTTTGATGGGAATAACAAGCCAGACATTGTGAATCGGATTGAAGTGTTCTATCACCGCATCACAAAGATAAAACCGAAGGAACCGATCTCGGAGCATACGGAATATGCCGTTTGGGATTATACAGAATCCTTGATTATAGACAGAAACAGCGAAAGTATTGAACACATCCAGAATATCGGCACAGGTTGTTCTGTCACTCGCAGGTACAAAGTAGAAGGCGGTATTGAGAGCCTGCTCGATGATTTGGACATAGACACTCTATTTGAACATATTGAAGGAAATCCACCTGATGTAGTTGAAAATCCACTTGAAAGCAAAGACTACACCATCAAGGTGGTCACAAAAACCTGCTAACAAAAGTCAAGTATTTTTTGGCAGGTTTTTTAAATTATTTAA
>ENA-ORUW01001097-ORUW01001097.1-human-gut-metagenome-genome-assembly--contig:-NODE-1097-length-20954-cov-25.555768_pt1 | contig 20954 bp, 24 predicted proteins | sample MGYA00242088_ERZ509227 | MGnify/ENA primary metagenome ERZ509227 (study PRJEB26280, sample SAMEA2338816) | human gut metagenome | biome: human gut; feature: human-associated habitat; material: faeces... | reverse complement strand
GTATCCTCAAGAGCAAGCTCCGGAGTATTGTCATGATAGGACACATAGACAAGTGCTTGAAGCTCTTGGAGGATGAGGAGTGTCGGAAGAATACGCATGAGAAGTATTTGGCATTCAAGTATTTCTATCTGGATGGGATGACATACGAAAGTATTGCAGAGATTTACGGATATGGGGAGCGGACAGCCAGGCGGTGGATAACGGAACTTACGGGGATTCTTAGTGTATATCTCTTTGGGGCTGATGCCCTTATGCTGGATTAGAGACTTGACAGGAGCGTGTCAAAATCGTGTCCTTGTCATGTCCGTTTGGATGATTTATAATTGTAATATGCAGAATTGGATGAAGCGGAAAGCTGATTGATTTTGCACCCTCCCCACAAATAGCGGCCGCCAGGTGTTACAGCCTGGCAGCTGACTCGCTGGCATCGCGACTGCGGCACAAGGTACCGCTGAATATGCTGGCAGACTGAAACACTGGCGTACTGGCGCATCGGGTATCCAGATGCTGGGTACTTAGATGCAGGTACGCATTAACGGAACATAACTCAGTGGTAGAGTGGCGGCCTTATAAGCCGCAGGTCCCTTGTTCGATTCAAGGTGTTCCGATGTTGTGGGGAAGCGTTTTTATAAAAAAGGGCATCCTTAGCGGGTGTCCTTTTTGTTACCCATTTCCCGGCGTCTGAAACTTAGGGCGTCCGGGCCTCCTTCAAAACAACACGAAATGAGGTGAGATTAAATGGCTAGAGCGCCAGATGCAAGAATAGAACAGGCTGAGGCCATGTACCGGAAAGGCATCAAATTAGTTGAGATTGCAAGTCAACTAAATTTGCCAGAGGGGACGGTCCGCCGCTGGAAGTGTACACACAAATGGGATAACGAACGTTCGGATAAGAAAAGCGAACGTTCGCAAAGAAAGAAGGGAGGCCAGCCCGGTAACCAGAACGCTGTTGGGAATGAAGGTGGCGCCCCTGACCTAAATAAGAACGCAGAAAAATACGGTTTCTTCAGCAAGTACTTGCCTGAGGAGACCGTTTCCATTATCCAGGAGATGCCCACGGACCCGCTGGACATCCTATGGGACCAGGTGCAGATAGCCTATGCTGCCATTATCCGGGCGCAGTCCATCATGTATGTGAGGGACCAGAAGGACGTGACCATCACTAAGATAGGCCAAAAGGATGGGGAGACGGTGACGGAGGAGCGCTGGGAGGTACAGCAGGCCTGGGACAAGCATGGCAATTTCCTGCAGGCGCAGGCCAGGGCCCAAAAAACGCTGGAGGGCCTTATCAAACAGTATGATGAGCTCCTGCATAAAAACTGGGAGCTGGCCAGTGAGGAGCAGAAAGCAAGGATTGCACAGATGAGGGCCCAGACAGATAAGCTTACCGGGAACAACCAGGAGTTGGAGGATATGGACGGGATAGAGGGGGATATCTATGGCAGTAGCTAATCGGTTCACCAGGAAAAGGACCATTCCTTTTAATTTCTCTGAAAAGCATAAGGAGTACATCCGCAAGTGCGAGGCCAGCATGTATAACGTGGCCGAGGGGGCCGTCCGTGCAGGCAAGACGGTTGACAACGTGTTTGCCTTTGCACATGAGCTTAAGACTACACCGGACCGTATTCACCTGGCTACCGGTTCCACGATGGCCAATGCAAAGCTTAACATTGGGGATGCCAATGGCTTTGGGCTTGAATGGATATTCCGGGGACAGTGCCATTGGGGGAAGTACAAGGATAACGAAGCTCTGTTTGTCAAGGGTCCGGATACCAGGTGGAAGCAAAGGATAATCATCTTTGCTGGCGCCGCCAAGGAAGACAGCTATAAGAAAATCCGTGGAAACTCCTATGGTATGTGGATTGCAACTGAAATCAACCTGCATCATGACAACACCATCAAGGAGGCATTCAACCGTCAGCTGGCTGCCCGTCGGTTGAAAGTGTTCTGGGACCTTAACCCGGACAATCCGCGTGCGCCAATCTACTCAGATTACATAGATAAGTACCAGGCCCAGGCCGATGCGGGTGACTTCCCTGGCGGATACAACTACATGCACTGTACCATCTATGACAACATCAACATCTCCCATGAGCGTCTGAGGGAGGTTGAGAGCAGGTACGACAAGAACAGCATCTGGTACCTGCGGGACATCAAGGGGATGCGTGTGGTGGCCAATGGGCTCATCTACCGCCGGTTTGCGGATGATACAAGTACCAAGCAATACACGTTCCGCCTGTCTGATAAGCCCAAGGATATCATGGAGATTATCCTGGGGATTGACTTTGGCGGCAGTGGTTCCGGCCATGCTTTCACGGCCACAGCCATCACCAGGGGATACCATAACGTAGCTGTCCTGGCATCGGAATGGATTGGCTGCAAGGACGAGAAGGGGAACCAGATAGAGGTTGACCCAGAAATGCTGGGGACCATGTTCTGTAACTTCTGCCAGAAGATTATCAGCAGGTACGGGTACATTACAACGGTGTATGCAGACAGTGCAGAGCAGACGCTGATATCTGGCATCCGAAGTAGTCTGCGTAAGCATGGACTTGGATGGGTGCGTGTAGAAAATGCACTGAAAACTGAAATTAATGACAGGATTAACGCCACCGCCATACTGATGGCGCAGGGGCGTTTTTACTATGTCCAGGGAGAGTGTCAGAGCCTTGTGGATGCCCTAAGTACAGCGGTGTGGGACCCAAAGGAATTGACGAAGAACGTCCGGTTAGATGATGGTACAAGCGATATTGACAGCCTGGACAGCTTTGAGTATACATTTGAACGGCAGATTAGCAGACTCATAAAGTATGGATAGGAGGTGAGGGGACGATGAGATTCACCAAGATGTTGGACTTAATTACGAATGTCTTGAATAAGGATGCGGACACGCAGGTGGATGTGTGCCTGACATCCCAGATGGCGGACCGGATTGAACTGTGGACAAGAATGTACGAGAACCGGTCCCCGTGGGTCAATGGAAAGGATGTGCTCAGTGCCAGCCTTGCCCCGGCCATCGCCTCTGAGATTGCGCGTCTGGTGACGCTGGAACTTAAGTCAGAGGTGACAGGTGGGCCAGCGGCGGATTACCTGAATGAACAATATCAGCGAAAGGTGCTTAAGGACCTGCGCCGGTATGTGGAGTACGGCTGCGCGAAAGGTGGCCTGGTCATGAAGCCGTACATCACCCGGCAGGGGATTGAGGTACAGTTTGTACAGGCGGACTGTTTCTTCCCATTGTCTTTTGACAGTTCCGGACGGATTATACAGTGTGTGTTCACGGAGCAGTTCCGTAAAGGGCAGAAGATATATACCAGGCTGGAGATACACACGCTGCAGGGGAGCCGGGTACACATCACCAACCGTGCGTTTGTGGCCACCAATGGTTACAGCCTTGGCAGCGAGGTGACTGTAAGCTCCATTGACAGATGGTCGGAACTGGTTCCGGAACTGTCCCTGGAGGGTGCGGACCGGTTGCTGTTCGGATACTTTAAGGTCCCTCTGGCCAATGCGGACGATTCTGACAGCCCCCTGGGGGTATCCGTGTACTCCAGGGCCATCGGGCTCATCCGGGAAGCGGACCGCCGGTATTCCAATATCTGCTGGGAGTATGAGGGTACACAGCTGGCCGTGCATATAGCGTCATCGTTGCTTAAGTACAACCAGGCCCGGGATAAGTTTGAGTACCCTGGAGGTCATGAGCGGTTATACCGGGATGTGGAATATAATACTGGGGCTGCAGATAAGCCATTCATTGATACATTCAGCCCAGAGATTCGAGATACAGCTTTATTTAATGGATTCAACAACCAGCTAAAACTGGTGGAATTTAACTGTAACCTGGCTTACGGTACTTTGTCGGACCCGCAGAGCGTGGATAAGACCGCCACTGAGATTAAAACCAGCCGGCAGCGCTCCTATGTGATGGTGTCCGATACCCAGATGGCATTACAGGATGCCCTGGAGGACCTGGTGCATGCCATGGGCTTCTGGGCGGCACTGTATGGGCTTATTCCAGCCGGAAGTGATTATGAGGTATCATCTGACTGGGATGACAGCGTGATAATGGATGCCGAGACTGAACGGCAGACTGACCGGGCAGATGTGGCTATGGGGGTGATGTCCTTGGCAGAGTACCGGTCAAAATGGTATGGGGAGACGCTGGAGGAGGCGGCCAGGAACCTGCCGGAGCCAGCATTGACGGAGGAGTGATGCCATGACGCCTGAGGAATTGGAAAAACTACCAAAGCCATTAGAACGCACCATGACGGACCTTGAACTGTCTATCATGGATGAAATCATACAGCGCATCAAGGAGGCCGCACAGATTACTCCAGTCATTGACTGGCTGCTGGTCAGGATGGATGCCATAGGGGCAAGCCGGATTCGGATTAAGCAGCTGATTAGTAAGGCTTTGGAAAAGACTGACCTGCAGGTGGATGACATCTATGAGCAGGCAGCCAGGTCTGATTACATACGCAACAAAGAGATTTACGAGGCTGCTGGCAAGGACTACCAGCCCTATGAGGATAACCAATGGCTGCAGCAGGTTGTGGATGCTGCCAGGAGACAGAGCAAGGACAGCCTGCGGCCACTGGAAAACATCACTCAGACAACGGGCTTTAACGTGCCGATGGGCGGCAGCAAGAAGGTATTCACACCACTATCTGAATACCTGGAGCGCAGCCTGGACAAGGCCATGCTGGGAATCACCACCGGCGCCAGGACATACAGTCAGGCTATCGGTGAGGTGATTGACGAGATGACGGCCAGCGGCATCCGGACGGTGGATTATGCATCTGGAAAGTCCGACCGGATTGAGGTGGCAGCAAGGCGCGCGGTGATGACGGGCGTGGCCCAGATGACAGATAAGGTCAACGAGAAGAACATGGAGGCACTGCAGACAGACTACTGCGAGGTGGACTGGCACATGGGGGCCAGAAACACCGGGACAGGCTATCAGAACCACCAGAGCTGGCAGGGGAAGGTCTTTAGCAGTGAAGAGATGCGGACCGTTTGCGGAAAAGGGCAGATGCTTGGCTTTGGAGGAATTAACTGTTACCACATCGCCTTTGCCTTTATACCGGGCATAAGCAAGCGCAAATACACGGATGAGTGGCTGGCGGAGCAGAACCGGAAGGAAAACGAGAAGAAGGTATACAGGGGCCGGGAATATGATGCATATGGTGCATTACAGCACCAGCGCCGCCTGGAGCGGACAATCCGAAAACAGAAGCAGGATGTAAAACTCCTGGAAAGTGGCGGGGCTGACAAGGAAGATATCATAGCCGCAAAGTGCCGGTTACGGCTGACTAATAAGACCTATGTGGATTTTTCTAAGGAAATGGGGCTGAGACAGCAGCGCGAACGATTACAGATTGCCAGCAGTGATACTCAGGCAGAGCGTGGAATCGCGTCTAAGAAGGGAGCAACGGGATCGGCAGGAAAAGTAGACTTAGAATACATTGGGTCACCTGAATATAAGGCAAAGTTTAACCAAATTACGGATAAACCGGAAGTGAATGAGGGCATATACCAGAGAGCCAAGGCTATGTTGACACATCGTAATGGGACGGATAAAGAAGATATGTACCTTCTGGATAAGGAGAGCGGAAAGATTGCCGGTTCTCAGACTGGAGGAAAAACAGATTATGAAGTTGTGTACAATGCGAGCTTGTCAAATGCGGTCAAAGAGTACAAACCATATTCCTTAATTAGTATACACAACCATTCAACTAATCTTCCGCCGACCGGAAGTGATTTTACTTCTAATGGCCTTCATAGATATGCACTTGGAATTGTTGCTTGCCATGATGGAACTGTGTATACATATAAAGCTGGTAAGCGTATATTCACAGCTGGATTATTTGACGGAAGGGTTGAAAAATATAAGAATTGGCCGTATAATATGAACGAGGTGGATGCCCATAAAAGGGTCATGGATGAATTCGTGGAGGAATATGGAATAGAGTGGAAGGTGATTCGATGAAGAAGGAAAAGATCTTCAGTTACTATGACGGTCCGGTAAAAGACAGTGGACGAACAACGGAAGAAATTGAAAAGGCAATTGAAAAAGAAAAAGAAAGATGCGACAAGATGACATCATGGGATGAAGCATACGAGCACTAATAACCACCAGTCATTAATGGCCGGTGGTATTTTATTTGTTGCGATATTGCAACGGGAAAGGGGTGATAACATGACACCGGCAGCGCAGATAACGGCAATCATTTGTCTGACGATTATCATATTGTGTTGGAATGGAAAGAAGAAATGAGTGAAGCACGCGGGATTATCCTGGGTGTTATTTTTATGCTTAAAATCGGTCAGAAGATAAGACCTAAAATAGTCAGCCGTTGGTGGATGGTTACACACCTACAAATAACCTAAGGACGGGCAAGAAAGGAAAAGAGAATGAAGACAGAGGATTTACAGGCAAAGGGGTTAACCCAGGAACAGATTGATTATGTCATGGCGGAGTACGGCAAGGACATTAATGGGATCAAGCAGGAGAGGGATACATACAAGACCCAGCTTTCCACGGCACAGGCCACGCTTAAGAGTTTTGAAGGCGTAAACATATCGGAACTTCAGGGGAAGATACAGACCCTGACTACGGATCTGGCTAACAAGGACGCCGAGTACCAGAAGCAGCTGGCGGAACGGGACTTCAATGATCTGTTGAAAACCACCGCAGAAGGGTTTAAGCCCAGGGATCTGAAAGCGGTCATGCCTTTCCTAGATGTGGAGAAGCTGAAAGCCAGTAAGAATCAGGAGACAGATATTAAGACGGCCCTGGAAGCTGTAAAGAAAGACAATGCATATTTGTTTCAGGATGTTAGTATTCCCCGCGTGGTTGCACCAACTCCTGGCCCCGGGGGAGATAAGACAGATGACACGAGGACACAAGCAAACAATGCCCTAAGAAGTATCTTAGGCAGAGAGTAGGAGGTAATACAGTATGGCTGCAAATATTACAAGCAGGGCTGATGCGGAGGCCATTATCCGCGAACAGGTTATTTCAACTATTTTCCAGGACGTTCCGAAGCAGTCCACGTTTATGAGCATGGCACGGAAGCTGCCGAACATGACAAGCAACCAGACACGAATGAGAGTACTTGACTTCCTTCCCACCGCATATTGGGTGGACGGTGATACCGGCATGAAACAGACCACCAGGCAGGCCTGGGATAATGTATTCATTGAAGCCGCAGAGCTGGCAGTCATTGTACCGATTCCGGAGGCAGTGCTGGATGATGCGGAGTTTGATATTTTCGGTGAGATTACACCGAGGGTCAATGAGGCAATTGGGCAGCGCGTGGATAGCGCCATCATCTTTGGCGTGAACCGTCCACGTAATTGGCAGAATGACATCATCACGCTGGCCAGGCAGGCGGGAAACAATGTGGCTGTGGGATCCAGTCCGGATTATTATAATCTGCTTCTGGGAGAAGGCGGCGTCATCTCCAAGGTGGAGGAAGATGGCTACATGGCTACCGGCGCCCTGGCAGCCATGACCATGAGGGCGAAACTGAGGGGCATCCGGGCAACGGACGGCAGCCTTATTTTCAAGTCTGACATGCAGGGTTCCACAAATTACGCATTGGACGGCGCGCCGATGTATTTCCCACAGAATGGGGCCTACGATAACACCATTGCACAGCTGATTGTTGGTGATTTCAAGCAGGCGGTGTATTCCATCCGTCAGGATGTGACAGTAAAGATTCTGGACCAGGGTGTCATTCAGGACCCGACAACGAAAGAAATCGTCTACAACCTGGCGCAGCAGGATATGGTTGCCCTGCGTATTGTATTCCGGATGGGGTGGGCGCTTCCGAATCCGGCAACCAGGATGGATGAGGACCGTGTTGGCTGTCCATTTGCATACCTGGAGCCGACAAGCCCGACAACTACGCAGAAGGTAACATTCACAGTTAAGGACAATGCGGAAGTATCGGTGGCCATTGATGGAGCAATTGTGGATGTGAACGGTTCTAGGGTTAAGACAGACGCGTCCGGCGTGGCAGAGTTTAACCTCCGCGCGGGAACATATCCAGCAAAGATTAAAAAATCAGGCTACAGCCAGGTTACCGAGACAGTGACTGTAGCAGGTGAGGCAGTAACAAAGGACGTAACCCTCATCAAGCAGTAAGGAGGCAGGCATGATGCAGGCTTACACTGACGAAATGTACTATATCAACGATTACCTGAAGGGGAGGAAGCCGGTCATCACAACTGGCTTCCATTTTTATGCCAGGTCCGCCAGCCAGCTTATTGACCGCTATACATTCAACCGTCTGAAGGCGGTGCCAGAGGTTCCGGAGGGAGTACAGATGTGCTGCTGTGAACTGGCGGAATTCGAGTACCGTATGGAGAAGCAGCAGAAGGAATCCGGAGGAAAGACATCAGAAAAGATTGGAACCTATTCGGTCAGCTTCGGGAGTGTACAGGAATCGGCACAGGCTGTGGCCAGGGAACAGCGCAACATTGTTATGAAGTGGCTGGCAGATACCGGCCTGTGTTATCAGGGGGTGTGATATGTATACCAATGCGGATGTGACGCTGTACCTGTACAGCAAGGAAGGGAAGGCCGAGAAGTACACCAGGATGCCCATAGAGGGTGTGTACTGGGAGGATGTGAGACAGTCCACCTATCTTAAGACCGGCCAGCGGGACGGCACATCTGTCCTCCTGGTCATCCCACTGGAAAGTCTGGACGGTCCCATAAAACTGACACAGGGCAAGGACCTGGCTGTCAAGGGCATCATTGAGGATGAGATAGACTGTAGCAACCAGGAGTCCATGTCAAAGTCTCTGGCTGCCCTTAAGTCCGCCCATGGATTCCTGACGGTGACCACAGTAGACGAACGGCTGTATGGCAGTGAGTCAGTACAACATTATGAGTTGGCCTGTAAGTAGGAGGTGTTGGTATGAAGGTGGAATTCAATATCAGCACTGCAGAAACCATTAAAAGAAACCACGGCTTGCAGCCTGGGGGGTCGGTGCAGAAGCTGGTGGATGGCGAATGCATGAGGTATATGGGTGACTATATGCCGCGGCGCCAGGCAGGGGAGCTGGAGCATATGATGGTCATGGCTACGGTAATTGGCTCCGGACAGATTGACATACCAGGTCCTTATGCCCATTATTTGCATGAAGGCATCCTATATGTATCACCGACAACAGGCAGCGCCTGGGCGAAGAAGAACGAGATTAAAATACCGACAGACCAGGAATTGACCTATGCCGGTGCTCCTATGCGCGGAAAGAAGTTTTTTGACCGGATGAAGGCTGACCATAAGGATGATATCCTGCAGGCTGCCCAAGCATTGATAGACAGGGGAGGGACCTAATGACAATCATAGATTTTATGAGGCAGAAACTGACGGAGTATCCCAAAATATCGGAGTTTCTGGTTGATGGAGATATCCACGTAGACTTCACGGAGCCAGGAGCCAGTTATGGCCTGTCCAGCAATGGGGACAGCCTGGTCAAGGAGGATATGCTGGGGAACCAGACCCGCCGACACAACTTCGCCATGTATGCTGTGGCGCCGTCCTTCACGGATTACTGCCGGCTGGTCAATAGTAACTTTTTACTGGAATTGGGATATTGGCTGGAACAGCTGCCTGAAGAAGGTGGGCTTATTGCAAACATCGGAAACCAGGAGCTGGAAGCTAGGTTCCTGAAGGCCACTACATCCAATGCAATGGCCATGCAGCCCATGGGTGAGACAGTTAACGATGGTATCCTGTATCAGATACAGATACAGGTGACCTACAAAATAGAAAGCGAGGAATAACCATGCGTAAAATGAACTTACAGCTGTTTGCGGAATCAATCCCTGCGGCTGGAAAGATTAAAAGAAAATGGATGGCACATTATATCGATGCAGCCCTCCCATCCGCCAGTAAGGCTGATTATAGCCGCTTGGGAAAGGACCTGGAGGAGTACATCGTGGAGATGAACGCCAACGTGGAGACAAAGAACAACATATGGGGGGAGACGTCCGTAAACCTGGACAGCTATCAGCCTCAGGCATCCGCTGACCCGTACTATGCTGAGATTGGGGAGCCATTGTTTGAGCGCCTGCAGGGGATTGTGGACGAACGGCAGACGCTGGATGACCTTAAGACCAGTGTGGTGGAGGTACATCTCTGGGAACCAGTTGAATCAACGGAAGGTACCTATGTGGCGTATAAGGAAGATGCAATCATTGAAGTGTCCAGCTATGGCGGAGATACCACTGGGTATCAGATTCCATTTAATGTGCACCACACTGGAAACAGGGTTAAGGGTAAGTTTGTACTTGCTACAAAGACGTTTACAGCAGATGCATGAAGAGCAATGCCGGCGGCAGATTCTGTGCCGCTGGCGGAAATCAAGGAAGAGGAGGTAAAACCTAATGGCAAAGAAGATGAAGAGCCTGTTATTTGATGATGGCTATGAGAGTTTTTCGGTAAATGACGACCCATCCAGGATAATTCGGTTCAACCCGGCAGACCCGGAAATCATCAACCGTGTGTTGGACGTGCAGAAACATTTTAAAAATTACAGTCCCCCTGAGGGTATAGAACTGAATCCGGACGGGACCCCTAAAAGTGATATGGAAAGGGACGGCGCATACGTGGCTGAGTTTTCCGGGGAAATGCGTAAGGCGTTCAACGGTATCTTCCTGTCTGATGTATATGACACGATTTTCGCGGGGCAATCCCCTTTATGCATTGTTGGCCAGAAATACCTGTATGAAGGTGTACTGAATGGCCTGCTTGTGCTGATGAAGCCTGCTGTCGAGGAGTATGCCAGGAAGAACCGGGAAAAGTCCAGGAAGTATCTGGAGGATATAGGAAAATGATTGGCCAGTTGCCAACCAGCCTTGACGTGGGCGGGGTAAGCTATCCCATTGAAACCGATTACCGGAACATACTGGTATTCCTGGCGGCCTGTTCCGACCCGGAGCTTACACCTGCAGAAAAACTGGAAATATTGATGAAGCGCTTATACCGGGATGGTTTTGGCCAGATACCGCAGGAGCATCTGGAGGATGCTACCCTACAGGCTAAGTGGTTCGTGGACTGCGGCCAGGAGGATGACGATAAGAAGCCGGCCAGGAAGGTGATGGACTGGGAACAGGACGAACCCATCCTATTCCCTGCTATCAACAAAGTGGCAGGTACGGAGACCAGAGCTGTCCCATATATCCACTGGTGGACCTTTGCTGGATATTTTATGGAAATTGAGGAAGGGACGTTTTCCACGGTTTTAGGCATCCGGCAGAAGAAATCCAGGGGAAAGAAATTGGAGAAGTGGGAACAGGAATTTTACAGAAACAACAAGAAACTCTGTGACATTCGGAAACTGTATACGGCTGAAGAACAGGCGGAGATTGATTATTGGAATAAGCTACTGGGCTAAGGCGCTAAAAAGGGCGTCTTATTTTTATGTCCGGAAATGAGGTGATGGTATGGCATCTGATGGAAGTCTTAAGTTTGATACAAAGATAGACGTAGAAGGATTTGAAGAAGGAATATCCACATTGTCAAAAGCAATGGACATGCTGACGAGTGCGGTAAACCGTCTATCATCTAACATCTTGAGCCGGTTCAATGGAGCAGGACAGGCGATGGCTGAGACTGCCCAAAGTGCCGAGATGACATCAGATGCAGTAGAGTCTGTTGGGTCTGCCGCAGATGAATCTGCAAAGCATGTAAAGTCACTGCAGGAACAGATGGATGCCATAAGTGTCCATGCCATGCAGGATACTGCATCTGATACGGCCCAGTCCGCACCCGTTTCAGCACCGACCAGCGCGGAATCCCTTAATTATGACCCTAAAGCTATGGCTGCGGTATTCGGAGATGCAGCTTCGGAAATTCACAGCTGGTCTGACGCGGTTGAACAATATGGTAACCAGGCCGGTATGGCCATGAATGAACTGCAGCAGGATGCGGCAGAAGCAGAACAGGCAGTATCGGAAGCTTCCAGCCAAGGTGCAGAACAGGCCCGGGGATATGTAGGCCTTAAGGAGTCAATCCTGAATGCATTTAAAAACGTACCGCGGGTATTCGGCCAGATACCGGTAGCAGCCAAAAGGGAGCTGTCGAAGATACCGGGGATTGTCAAAGGCGCATTTTCATCCGCTACCAGGACGGTTTTAAATTTTGGGAAGTCATTGGGAAAGGGACTGGCCGATAAAGCCAAACAGGCAGTATCCAGTTTGAAAGGACTGGGGAAATCCTCAAACAGCGTCAGCAAGAGCATCCTGAAGCTATCCAACATGTTTAAGCTTATGCTCATCCGTATGGCCATGAGGGCGGCCATACAGGGTGTGAAGGAAGGTATGCAGAACCTGGTGCAGTATTCAGACAGCGCGAACCAGTCCATGTCCAACCTGATGTCTGGCATGACCTATCTCAAGAATAGTTTTGCAGCTGCATTTGCCCCTATCCTTTCTATTGTGGCGCCAGTGCTTAATACCTTAATTAATCTTCTGGCGACGGCAGTGGGCTATATCAACCAGTTCTTTTCCGCGCTGGGCGGTGGCTCAACATTTGTACGGGCTAAAAAGGCTAATGAGGACTATGCTGCCAGCCTTAAAAAGACAGGAGGAGCCGCAAGCAAGGCCGGCAAGGATGCTAAAAAAGCACTGGCGCCATTCGATGACCTTGTGCAGATACAGCAGCAGGGCGCGGATGCGTCCGGAGGTGGGGGAGGCGGTGCCAGCCCTTCAGACATGTTCGAGACCGTCGGCATAGACAAGGGAATCAGTGATTTTGCAAACAAGCTGAAGGAGATGTTTGCAGCCGGGGACTGGGAAGGCATCGGCCAGCTGATTGGCCAGAAAATCAACGAGGCCGTACAGAGCTTCACACAGTTCATCAGTTGGGACAATATAGGCGCACAGATAACAGCTTTTGTAACAGCGTTCACGACCCTGTTCAATAGCCTTGTATCTACTATCGATTGGTATGCCATCGGCATCATGTTCGGTACCGGCATCAACACCCTGGCCAATACCCTATACCTGTTACTCACGCAGATTGACTGGTTCATGCTGGGCAATGCACTGGGGATAGGCCTGATGGGGATGATTGATACGGTTGACTGGAATCTGTTCGGCGCGACAATAGGTGCCTTCTTCCAGGCCAAGATATCCGGCCTACTGGGATTCGTGCTGGGGGTAGACTGGGGGGCAATCGGTGCAGCCATAGCGACCTGCCTTATGGGCCTCACAGACCAGATTGACTGGGCACAGCTGGGCTATCTTTTTGCGGCTGGCCTGAACGCTGCCTTCAGTACCCTAGGAGAGTTCGCAGCCACGTTCGATTGGGTTGGATTCGGCACCCAGCTTGCAACCAGCCTAAGTACATTTTTCCAGACCTTTGACTGGGCGGGAGCCGGAACGGCCATCAGCGACATTGTGATAGGGATTTTAAATGCCCTCGTGACGTTTATCACGGAAACGGACTGGTGGGCATTTGGTGATGGCGTGGCTACGGCGTTGGAGCACATTGATTGGACAACGGTTGCTAATAGACTCTTTGCAGTAATAGGAGCTGCGCTGGGTGGTATCGGTGCCATCATAGGAGGTCTGATTTCAGATGGTGTAGTTGCTGCGAAGGAGTATTTCCAGGGTAAGATTGAAGAGTGCGGCGGCAATGTTGTGGACGGAATCTTCAAAGGCATCATAGATGCCATGAAGGCTGTGGGGACCTGGGTACAGAACAATGTCTTCAAGCCATTCATGGATGCATTCAAAAGTGCCTTCGGTATCCACAGCCCATCAACCGTCATGGCCGGCATGGGACAGTATCTATGGGAAGGGTTCTGCAACGGAATCAAGGAATTTTTCTCCGACCCGGTTGGGTTTATCCGAACAAACATCACAGACCCATTCGTAAATGGGGTTAAGAACCTGCTCGGAATCCATAGTCCGTCAACCGTGCTGGCCGGCATCGGCTCCAACACCGTGTCCGGATTCAATCAGGGCGTGACAAACGAGCAGGCCGCTTCCCAGAGCGTCGTCCAGTCCTGGGCGTCCGGTGTGGCCAGCTGGTTCTCTGATAAGTTCGGCATCAGCTCCGGGGATTCCGCGGAGTCCAAGAAGTGGGCCACCAGCATCATGAGGGGCTTCAACAATACTGTTAATAAAAACTATACACAATCCCAGAGCGTCATGGAAACCTGGGCGGAGAATGTCCGGAAGTGGTTTGTAGGCGTGGATGAGGTGCAGGGCGTGAATGAGCTGTCCTGGACAAAATTTGCGGAACTCATTATCCAGGCATTCAAGGTCAAGATTGATGACAGCCATACTGAAACCCGGTTACCCATGGAGACCTGGGCAAAGAATGTGAAGGAATGGTTCTGGGGTGACAGTGACCTGGAAGGAACCGGAGGGATGTATGCAGCCTTCTATGACATGGCCAAACGCATCAACGAAGGTTTTGCAAACGGTATCTCTGATTTTGCATACATGGCAAAGGCTGCCATTAAAAAGTGGGCACGTGAGGCCATGGAAGAGGCCGAGGAAGAGTTTGACATCAACTCACCGTCCAAGGAGTTTTACGGCATTGCAGAGTATGTGGTGCGTGGATTTAACGATGGTATCAGCGCTATGGCAGCATCATCCAGGAATACGGTGCAGAAATGGCTGGATGGCGTCCTGGATGTGTTTGACGGTGTGGAGGTGAAGCTGCCTATCGGTATCAACATCCCGAACGCAGCATCCTATCTGCCCAGAATGGCCAGCGGAACCGTTGTGCCGCCAAGGGCAGGTGAGATGTCCACAAGCATGAGGAACACGGCAGGATACGGCCAGGAAGAAACGCTGGGCTATCTGGTGGCTAAAATGGACGAGATGATAAGCCGTCTGCAGGCGGAAGGGAACCGGCCGATACAGATTGTCTTGAACTTGACTGGGAACCTGGCTGCACTGGCCAGGGTATTGAAACCGGAACTGGACAAGGAGGCCGCGCGTAAAGGCGTAAGCCTGGTAATTGTAGGAGGAAGTTGATATGGATAATGTATTTTTAATGGACGGCAAGGCTTACAACGTGGAAGTGGAGAAGGACTCACTGGAGCGCAGCTTTGCGGTCACGGATACGGAGCAGTCCGGGCGAACTCTGGATTACTCCATGGACCGGGACATCATAGGGACTTTCTACAACTACACAATGAAAATCTACCCAAGGATGGATGACCTGGCATCCTATGATGCGTTTTACAACATCATATCCGACCCAAACTACGCGAGCCATGAAATGACCTTCCCGTATGGGCAGGAGACATTGACCTTCCAGGCTTATGTCAGCCAGGGGAAGGATAAGCTGCGGATAAGAAATGGCAGGAACATCTGGGGCATGGATGGCCTGTCCCTGAATTTTACGGCCATGGAGCCACAGAGGAGGCGATAACCAATGAAATGGGATGTGAGGGTGGAGACCAACGGACAGCAGCCATACTCATCCGTGGACGACCTGATCAGTTTTGAGCAGGACATGCCGCCATACGCCTACTGCCTGCCGCGGTATGCAAGGTTGGATGGGACCTATGCCAATACTCCGGATACAATCCCAAACAGCCAGAACGGCTATATCAGTACGGCGCTGAGCGGCCCGGCCGGTGTGTTCTCGGCCCCTCCGGCAATTACAGTCACGTATGACCGGCTTAAGACCAGCAATGGCATATCCATGGTTTTTAACAGGGTGTCCGGGGACTATGCCCGTCATTTGAGGATTGCCTGGTATAAGGATGCGGAACTGGTCCAGGAGCAGGAGTTTGAACCGGATGGGGTGGAGTACTTCTGCCGGGCCAAGGTGCCGCTGTTTAATCAGCTGGTCATCACGTACCTTGAGACCAACCGTCCATACCGTTATCTGTGGCTGTCCGTGTTGAAGAACCAGAGGATGACGGATGCAGGTGGACTCAAGATTGTCTACGATGACATTGCCCTGGGGGCCGCAGAAGACAGCATGGCATCGTCCGATGATAAGGATTACTACGTTGACCTGCAGGACTTGAGGGCCGGAGTGGAGTTCCCGGATTATGCCATGTGCCTGCCCAGGTACGCCAGGATGGATGGTAGCTATCCCAATGCGCCGGATAACCTGGATGACATGGGATACGTAAGTGACAGCATATCGGGTGCCGACGGGGTGTTCGCGGTTCCGCCTGCCATCACGTTCTCATTCACGCAGAACCATTCCAGCGTGGGGATAACCCTTAAGTTCAACGATTATTCAGGGGATTACTGCAGCAAGGTCAACATCAGATGGTACCGGGATGATACCCTGCTGGCTGACCGGATTTACCATCCGGATGCTGGCAGCTATTTCTGCTATGGAATCGTGGATTATTACAACAAGGTGGTCATCACCTTCCAGGAGACCAGCAAGCCATACCGGAACGTATTCCTGACCGGGATAACCTGGGGGCTCATCCGTGTGCTCAGGGATGATGAGATAGAAGATATCAGTTGCCTGATGGAGCTGAATCCGATATCCGAAGAGGTAAGCATCAATACCATGGACTACACCATCCGCAACAAGTCAGAATATGCGTTTGAGTTTCAAAAACGACAGAAGCAGACGCTGTATTTTGACGAGGCTATTTTAGGGATTTTTTATCTGAAAGATGGGAAACAGCTGGGAGCAAAGCGGTATTCTGTGGAGACACAGGATGCAGTGGGAATTCTGGACAGTAACCAGTTCATGGGCGGAGTATACAATGATATGTTGGTATCAGACATCCTGGCCAGTATTATGACTGGAGAAGGTATTACATATTTTTTAGATGATACCTATGTTGATACGAGAGTAAGCGGGTATCTGCCAATATGTACTAAACGTGTAGCACTGCAGCAGCTTGCCTTTGCCATTGGTGCCCTGGTGGATACCAGTTACGACCGGCAGCTGTACATATATCCACAACAGACCGAGGTCACCGGTGAGTTCACGGCCAGTGACATCCGGCTGGGCCTGTCGGTGGAACACAGTGACATCATAACCGGTATCCGGTTGTATGCACACAGCTATGACCGGGGAGTGGAATCGGCGCAGCTGTACAAGGGCATCCTGACTGGGACAACCAAGATAGAGTTTTCCGAGCCTTACCACAGCCTGTCCATAACCGGGGGGACGTTGGGCGACCATGGGGACAATTATGCATACATAACCGGAGCAGGTAACGAGGTGGTTCTGGCTGGGCTTAAATATAACCATAGTACGATTAGTATTCTGAAGGAAAACCCGAAAGTCACCCAGAATAAGAACATTGCCGAAGTCAAGGATGCCACGCTGGTAACATCCCAAAATGCCCAAGCGGTACTTGACAGGGTTTACCAGTATTACAGCAGCAATGAGAGCATCAGCTTCCGGGCCACCATCAACGACCAGGAACTGGGGAACCGTGTGAACGTGGCAACTGGATTTAAAGGGACTATGACAGGAAATATCACAAAGCTGGATTTTAGATTCAGCCGGCGCAAGATTACGGCGGAGGTGACAGTGAAATGAGTACTGTATTAGACACATTGATAACGGACAGGACGGCGGATGACCTGGCCAATGACACAGATAGGGCATATATAGCGTATACAGACTTGAACCGTGTGGAAGATGCCTGTGCGCTTTTGGCGGGGCGTCTGGGGGTGACCATACAGACCAAGGCATGGAGGATGGAGGACTTCCGGACGGATACGGAGATGTCCAGGCTGCTGGGCAACATTAAAACGCTGCGGGCTGCCTATTATACGAAAGCCAGTACTCCGGCCACCCCCAAAAAAATAACATATGGAAGCATTTACCAGGCAAATGATATTGAACAGATACTTAAGGACCTGGGAGATATGTATGACAGCATGGTGAGTGGACAGCAGCGCCTGGCGTTTAGGCTGGGCATGAGGGGAATAGGAAACAGGAGGTAAGAATGGCATTAAAGACAAATTACAAGGCAGATGTGTTTGAGGGCAACCGAAAGTATCAGATAATCCAGGATGGGGAAGGAAAATCAGAAATTCAGGATGTGACTGTGTATAGCCAGGAAGGCGATGTGTTTGGTCCAAAAGACATTAACGCTACGAATAAGGCAGTAAATGCCCTGAGGAATGACAAACAAATTACTATCCCTGCATTCACGCAATCCGCTGCGCCATACACAGCAGACATAAAAGTGCAACATCTTAAGACAACAGATGCGATTGAGCTGTATGCGGGACTGATAAAGAGCGACAGCAAACTCACGGTGGAGCAGAAGGCAGAAAAAATAAAAATGCGAAGAAAATACCTGAACATGATTGATGATGCAGAGTGTAATACAGATGGCATATTGACGGTAACCTCCTACAGCAAGAAACCGGCCACGGAATTTGCTGTATGGTTAAGGGGCTGCTCAGCAGAGGAGGAATAGGGATTGAAAGCAATTATACACGGCAGTGGAGGAGCGGATACAGATGGTTTGACCGCTGTTGCCGCCCACGTACTGAACGGAGAAATATTTTATGGAGCTGATAGCGACGAACCTCAGACCGGAACCATGACAGTAAATAGTATACTGTCTTTTAGCGTAGCCGCATATAGTGGACGCCGAGTACTTTTGAAATGGCAGAATCCGTATGCGGCTCCTGGAAAACCTTATTGCGGAGTAATAATAAAAGCCAGTACGGGCGGATATCCAGCTTGGAATGCGCCTGCTTGGGATGCAATTTATGCGGGAGCAGGAGACAATGTTACTCCTGGAGGCTGGTCACAAGCATTTATGGATTTACCAGCTTTAAATACCACTTATTATTTTACATGCTTTGGGTATGCCACAACAAACTTTGGAGAGATATACAGTCCGGTATATGACCCATCGTCAGTTAAAAATGCTGTATATACGACCGTAGGACCTTCGTTGGTTACGATAGCCGGAACTCAGAATTACGTAATTCCAGATGGATTTACTTCAGCTGATATATTCTGTGTTGGCGGCGGTGGTGGAGGTGGAACTGGATACCGATTTACAAAAGAAGCCTATCAACAAGGCGGAGGTGGCGCTGGCTCTGGTTATACTAACACTGCTTATAATATTGGTGTAACAGCTGGACAAGTATTAAATTGTATAGTAGGTGCTGGCGGTAGCGGACAAGCTGGATATAAGTATACGGGTGGCAGAGGAGGATCAACATCAGTAGCAAGAAATGGTGTTATTTTATGTAATGCTGACGGTGGATATGGGGGCAAAGGTGCTAGTTCAGGCTCAAATGCATCAGGCGGTTCCGCTGGTGGTGCTGGTGGCTATAATGACCTTGACTCAAATCCGTACATAAGAGCTGGTGAAGGCGGTAAATCAGATGGTGGCGGCTGGTCAAATGCTCCAGGCCAGGGACGCACAACAAGAGCTTTTGGCGAAGGCGGAAATACTTTATATGCTGGCGGCGGAGGCGGCGGAGGTGTTAGTAGGAGTGTTCCAGGCCCCGGTGGTGCTGGCGGCGGAGGCGGCGGAGGTGGTGAAACGAATTGGGGCAATCCTGGTGGTGCTAACACTGGCGGCGGAGGCGGCGGAGGTGGTGGCGCTTCCTACGGAAATGAAATGTATGGCGGTACTGGCGGCTCAGGAGTTATTTTAATCAGATTAAAATAGGAGGATTAATATGGCAGCACACGAAGTATTCGCAATGATATCTGGCGAAACGGTACAGAATGTGGTGGTAGGACAATATGAAGAAACCAACCGAGTAGCACGGTGCGTATATGGTGACGATGCCTTTGCGGTTGATTGCCTGCAATATCCCTGCGAGATAGGAGATAAGTACATAAACGGCGTATTTTACAAGGCCGATGGGATAACACCCATTGAATATATCCCTACCCAGGAGCAGCAGGTAGCTCAGCTCCGGCGAGAGAATGCGGAGCTTACACTTGCCCTGGCAGACATGATGGGAGGTGCAATGTAATGTTATCCAATATACAGCGCAACATCATTATCCGGGCCCTGCGGATTCGGAAAAGTCAGGGAGAGGAACCGGCAGGCATCCTGGATGGTTACAAGAACCTGACAGATGAGGAAAAGGCAGAGCTGTTGGAAGCCTTAGAAGAATAGGAAAGGTGAGGTAAATGAAAGTGAGATTTTTAGACAAATGTAATGCTATTTACGGAGTAGCCGTAACAATCCTTGTAACTATCCTGGGACCGTATTGGTACATATTTGCAGGATACCTGCTTTTCAATGTTTTAGACTGGCTGACGGGCTGGTACAAGGCCAGAAAGCTGGGACGGGAATCAAGCAAGACAGGACTGAAAGGGATACTGAAAAAGCTAGGCTACTGGGTGATTATACTGGTAGCTTTTTTGATGCCGAAACTGTTCATCGGCCTTGGACATGACCTCCTGGGGATTAACTTGAAATTCCTGCTGCTCCTGGGATGGTTTACATTGGCATGCCTGCTGGTAAACGAAATCCGCAGTATTCTGGAAAACCTGGTGGAATGCGGATACAATGTGCCGGCCTTTTTAATCAAGGGACTGGCAGTAACGGAGAAACTGATAAACGCAGAAACTGAAAACATGAATGGTGTGGGCGACGTAAAGGAGTAGATGCGATATCGCAACGGCAGAAAGGCTATGCTATGAGGACATTAAGATTTAAAGTATCCGGCCAGGAGCTGATAAGGGCTCCTGGCTGTAATTTTAGCAACATTATTGCAGGTACATCGGGCTACCTTCAGGCGGCGTTTGAGTTTGACCAGGACTGGGATGACACAATAAGGGTGGCGGCCTTCTACCCTTACCTACAGTCCCAGGAGGTTGGCAGGCTGATTAAGGATGGCACCTGCATTGTGCCGGATGAAATCACGGTCAATGACGCTTTTAAAATCGGGGTGGTTGGCCAGCGTGAGAATGGCCAGAGGATTACCACCAATCTGATTACAATTAAGCAGGAGAGGGGGAGCGGACAGGCATGGCAACAGTAGATGA
>ENA-ORUW01001085-ORUW01001085.1-human-gut-metagenome-genome-assembly--contig:-NODE-1085-length-21145-cov-5.081271_pt1 | contig 21145 bp, 21 predicted proteins | sample MGYA00242088_ERZ509227 | MGnify/ENA primary metagenome ERZ509227 (study PRJEB26280, sample SAMEA2338816) | human gut metagenome | biome: human gut; feature: human-associated habitat; material: faeces... | reverse complement strand
CCCGCCCCAATACCAACGCACGCCGCAGCTGCCCCGAAAACGGATGCTGACAACGGCAGAAAAGAAAAAATACGGAAACGCCGCGGGCAGAGCCGGACGAGGAGCTTGGCGCCGTTCCTGTCCCCGCGCCGGCAGAGCCGATGCCTGCGGTCGAAACGCCGCAGCCGGAGCCTGCGCCTCCCACACCGCAGCCGACCATAGAGCTGCAGCCCGGCGATGAGGTCTATATTCCGGGCTTTGGCTGGGTACCATACGAGGGGCCGAATTACCGCGAGTATGCCGCGGATATGTACGAAAATGGCAACAAAATCGGCATCATGGGCTGAATCAGGATCTGCTGGGAGCGGTTATGCTGCTTGCATACGAAAGATGCTGTACCGAAAAGTGGTTGGTATCATAATATGATACCAACCACTTTTTGCCGATGTGGAATTGAAAAACGCCATCCGGCGCACGATGAAAGAACTCATGTGCGCACCTGCTTGCGGGTCGATAGCGTGGGGATTTGTAATAGAAACCGCGGAAATCGGCAGTATCGCTTCTCAATTTGCAGTTGCCTATTGCATTCGATTTCGATTTATGTTACCATGCTAATGCTGAATTGTTGGACTGTCCTGAACTTTGATCGTTCGTATCATGAGAGTACGAATCATATCGAACGGCAGTGACATAGACAATGAAGCGAGTAAAAAATATGTAAATCCTCGAAACTATTGATTCCAATCAAATTCTCATTGTGGAATTGAGAAAGCAGTTTGCTGGTTGACTGTCGTTGTCCTCCTGTTGTTTCGATGCTTTGCACCACAAAATCGAACCGAAGAAAGTGTTCTTTCGTCGGGTTTGTTTTGTTGCGTGCAAAGCGGTCTTCTGGATGATCGCAGTCCACGCACGAAGCAAAGTGCGTGGACTTTTTTCGGCTCAGAAAGGAGGCCAATTATGGGAAAGGTATCAGGAAAAACACATACCAAAGAACAACTGGATCACTGGGCTAATCTGCATAATCCCAATAACAAGGCATATCGAGCTGACGCCGACAATCGTGCCAATCAGATGAAGCCAAACCACAGATCGCACCAGAGAACTCACAATGCAAACCGCAGAAACAAAGCACATTGGATGCCCCTGTGGGCACCTGACTATCCGGAATACGATGATTAAAAATTGGAGGTGTACGGTATGTCAAAGTACATTTTTGACTACGATGACGGCGACTTCGCCATGAGCATTTCTGACAGCATGGCGATGGACTCCGATGGGAATCTCATGATGCGCATGGGAGATCACATGGCAATGGATATGGACACAGGCGATATTCACATGATCTCCTCGTGGTCTGATGATGACGAGGAGTAGAGCATAGGCAGCAGCTCAACGGTTGAGCCGCCATAGACAAGGAAAACACTCTCAATCCGGGCAGAGAAAGCAGCGGGACAGGCCATAAAGGCTTGTCCCGCTGTCTGTGCCTTATGGCAGATATTCTTCCGTGATCCGATACCGGCTGATGCCGAAGGCGTTGCTCCGCTCCATGATTTCCGGCGGGATCTTGGGCAGATACTTCTTGCTGAAGCTGGTATCTCCGAGGTAGGCGTCAAAGCTTGCCACCGGCAGGACCACCCACTCGCAATCATCCTGCCGGTTGGCGAGATAATAGCGGATCAGCGTACAGACAACCTCGGATGGAATTTCCTTCGGAAGCGCTGTTGTTACTTTCTCTGTCAGTTCAAGCGGCAGCTCCGACCCCTCTCTGTGCAGCGGCCCCAGCTCCAACGCATCAGCAAGGACATCATCAAAGCGCAGTGTCCAGGCGCCCTTGGTTTGGGACGCAAAAATCGGGATCTGATATTGCATCACCTTGCTTCGCCATGCGGCGGCAAACTTAGACTGAATAACCTCCGCATACTTGAGTGAGGTGCTGCGCACCTTTTCCGGGTGCGTCAGCATGAAGTCCGCCGCGCGGAGAACATGACGGAGGAACCAGCCGACCCCATCCGCATCCACCAACTCCGGGAACTCCGTATGCAGCTCCGAAAAATCCGTCTGGAACTGCCACTCCTTGCCCTGCACACGCTTTCTGTCCTCCGGCACACTGCACCAGGCGCAGAGCGCACTGCGGGCGTAGTCGATCCGATCATGCGGATCACCCAAAATGACTGCTCCGTCCTTGCTGTGGAACAGATATCCGCGGGCCAGGATGGTCAAGATTCGAGCCATTCCCTCAAACTCCAGGATCGTGGCAAAGGTGAACCGCCCCAGCCATGTCGTGTCGCTCTTCTTGCTGGCGGTATAGGAAACCGTTCCGGTATACGCGCAGAATTCCTCCCATTCGTTAATCATCCCGCACCTCCAGGACATTTTTCTCGATGTGCTCTGGCAACAGATCCCACAGCAGGTCACGCCTGCCGAGGGCCACCACATAGCGCACGGCCAAAGTCGGTCTTACAATAGCGGTCAGCAGCTCCCGGCACTTGGCCGTCACCGCGTCACGATAGCTCCGGGAGGCGGACTTGTCCGCAAAGGCTCTCATCATGGCAGTGAAGGCTTTTGAGTCGCTTTCGCGGAACAGCTGCTTTTTCTCCCTGCCGGTGTTCTCGTCCTCCATATCACAGACAATGTCTCCGAGGATGCGGTAGCCGCCGAAGCGGAAATCGGTCAGCAAATCGTATATGTCTTCAAACTCCGGCAGCCATTCCCGCAGGAAGCGCTCCCGAGCATCCTCGTCCATGAGATGCCAGGCCTGCTCCCGAATGGCATGCTGCAGGGCAGACACCCTTTCCGACGGCAGGCTGCCGAACAGGGCGTACAACTCGTCAGGATCGTATGCATCCTCCTGCCCTCTGGCATACAGGATGCGCTCCACATCGCTCTTCCGCTTTTTCTCCTTCACCGGAATGCGGCAGGCCCGGATGCGGGAGAGACAGGCATCGTGATCCCGCAGCAGCGCATCCACCGCCGCCAGCTTATCGGAGTTCAGCTGCTCCCTCCAGTCCGGCTGCTGAGCGAAGGAAAACAACTCCTCGTCCCTGGCAGACTTTGCCTTAATGCGCGGCGTGATCTTTTTCAGCTGCTGCGCTAAATACGGCAGGCGCTCTACATTGGAGTCCACCTTGCTCCAATCCACCTTCTTGAAAAACGCCTTTACCCTGGCCGCATGGGTAGGCTCGTACCAGGTACGCCGGGTCTCCATTTCTTCTACCAGCGTTTTATATTTGAGGAAGTCGCTGCGCTTGACGGTTTTATGGGTCAGGTACTCATCCAGATCAGGGCGGATGCCGCTCTTGGCCGAGTCGATCTCCAGCCCGGTGAGGATGGCCAATGTCTCCGTCTCCTTCCGGCAGCGCTCCCGTTCCTCGGCGTCGGAGTTTTCATTGTAGGCAATGATGCTGCGATCCAGCGCGGCATTACAGATCTGGCCGACACGGGAGGAGAAGGTACTACGAACGGTTTCAAACCGGGTCTCCCAGTCATCGGCACTGCGGATCTGGGGCTGGGCCGTGGGGATCATCAGCAGCGGAATGTTCTCTGTGTTGGTAAGGGATTTGTGTTTTTCGTAGCGGTAGAGGTTGTAGTTGCGGCGGACGCAGGCATTCAGAATCGAATCAGATATGGTCTTGATCATATCGCCGTCATAGTCAGCGCCGCCCAGCCGCTCTGCAGCCAGCATATTGGAATCCACCATCACCACATCCGTCAGGTGCCCGAAATAGTAATGCCGCATCTGCTTTCTCTCTTCCTTCGCGTCGTAGAAGGAAAGCTGTAGCTCCTCGTTGCGGGCAATGTGCGGATTGCGTAGCAGCGTGCAGGCGTCGTCATGGGCATAGGCCGCCTGGGGTGCATAGAAGGAACTCTCCGGGAAGTGGTCGGTCATGACGGTGCTGTAAAACATCCGTTGCCTGCGTTTGCGCGGCGGAACAGTCGGGAGCAGAAACGCCAGAAAGTCCAGAAGGTCACCGGAGAGGTACCGGTTGTCTCCCGCCACGATCAGGCGGCCGACAGCGTACCGCTCCACGATCTTGTCCGCTTCGTCCTCCAACCGCTTGGCATAAATCGGTTCGTTGATGAAACGAGGATTCTTTTTCAGCACGGCGGCAAGAATCTGGTCTCTGCCCTGATGCCGTTCCCACCAGCCGACCCGATTCGCTTTCTCCAGAAAGTAGTTCTGCCGAAATTGCGGGTTTGCGCAGAGGTTATAGTACCGCAGCTCCGTCTGCTTGGTGAGCCAATTCCGTTCGTCCGTCTCTGGACTGTGATCCCAGCCGTCCGGCAAATCGGCGGGGCGGAACTCGTCACCCTGAATGGAAACGGTGGTCAGAAACTGATAGTTCAGCTCGGTGGTCTGTTCCGGTTTCTCCTTGCTCACATTGGTGATGTACAGCGCATGGCGGTACTTGCGGAACACATTCCAATAATCATTCCAGCTCATGCCGCTGGCAGTGAGCCAGCCGTATCCCTTGAACATACTCTTGGTGAGGATGACATCCACATCCCGGACGGAATGCTCCACGCCCCACAGATCGGTGATGGTGTCCGTCCCGCAGAGGGTCAGGAAGTCCTTGAAGTCCACCTCGTGCAGCATGCCCTTCACATACGGCATACGGATCTGAAACGAGGTGTGGACTTTTTTCCCGCACAGCTTCTCGTCAACAAGGCGGGCGTATTGTTTGGAGATCAACCCTTCCCCGTCGAAGCAGGTGATTTCGATATCCTCTTTTTTCTCCACCCGGTGGTATTTGCGGGTACTGCTCTGCGTTCCGTCGTCCTCTACGGTGATGACGCTGACATTCCGCTCTGTGCGCGTAGGATTGTCGATGACCACCACCCGGTGAGGTTGGTCGATGCCGATACCGTCGATGCGGATACCGCTGGACAGCATCAGTCCGTTGTAGGCGTAGAGCTTGCTGAGCTGGCAGTCACCGATGGGCATATCCATCATAATGCGGCGGCGCACCGCGTCATAAAAATCCTCTCGGATGAAGGACAGCCGCGCCTGCCGGCTCATGCTGCCCGAACGCTCAAAGGCAAGATAGCGATGCGGCCCGGAGCCAAAATCCAGGCTCACGCCCTCGGGACGGAACAGGGCCTTGGCCTTCTCCTGTCGAATCAGGTGGTTCTTTCTGGCACCGCTCCGGTCAAAGATGCCGGAGAAGTCCATATAGAAAATGATGTCGGAGAGGTCCGTCACCAACTGCCCGTCGGGTGTTCTGGTGAAGGCATCGCCGTGCAGCACGCACATGATCTGATAGAACAGTGCGTTATCGTCCTGCTCGTGAGGTGCGGAAAGTGATTTGCATTTCTCTGTTTCGGCGGCGCTGAGATGGAAGGTATATGTACCGTCCTGCTGCCTGCCATAGCTGATCACGGCTCTGGCAGACAGTTCGTAGATCCTGTATTTCACCAGCGGCATCGGCTCACCTCCTGATGCTTCTATTCTATCATGAGGTTCTAAATTTGCAATATGGATACTGCTCCCACTTTTTCAGTGGGAGCTTTTTGCTTGCAGCTCTCAACAAAAAATTACAAAGGAGGAATCCAATGCAAGAATCCACATTCACCAACTATGACCAGCTGCCGCTGTTCCTCAATGCGAACGCGGTGGCGCAGGTGCTGGGCGTGTCCATCTCCAGCGCCTATGAGCTCATGCACGAAACGGGCTTCCCCGCCCTGCGGATCGGAAACCGCATCGTGGTACCCAAAGAAAAATTCCGTCGGTGGGTCGATGCGCAGACAGGAGGTGATGCCTGATGTTCCAGCGCTGGCCTAAGCGGGATCCGAACAAGCACTACTATCTCGTCCCAAACGAAGTCTTCAATCTCGGTCTCACTTCTCACGAGATCGCCGTCTACAATTACCTTCTCCGCTGCGAGGACCGCAGGACCTACCAGTGTCATCCCAGCTACCGCACCATCGGTCGGGCGGTGCGGTTGAGCGAAAACACTGTGCGGAAGTATGTGACCAGTTTGGAGGAGAAGGGACTCATCCGCACCGAGCCCAGCACCATCACCACGAAGGACGGCCGCGTGCGCAACGGAAGTCTCATCTACACCATCCGCCCCATTCAGGAAGCGCTGGAGCTGAACTATCAGCGGCAGTTCCTGCGGGCGGAGCGTGACATGGAGCGGGCAAAGGCAGAGAAACGGCTGGCCGAATTGAGTCGGCAAAACAAGAAGGAGGAAAGCGCATGATGCAGCAGCTTGCAAACTTTATCGTAGACCATGACCCACTGATGGTCCTACGGCGCACACACGACACGGTGCGTTACATTCGGTGGGTGTGGAACAAGGATCATGCCGACCCCATTGATGAAGAAGAGCTTCGCCTGTTCCTCTGCGATGAACATTACGGTGATCTGACCGATGAGCAAAAGACCGTTGCCCGTCGGTGCCGGGACGGGATGCGAAGTGTCTATGCGGAGCTGTGCGTGCGCTTGCTGCAAAGTGAGATCATGCTGGAGCAGGGCATGGTGCCGGACAGCAGCACCTACTGCAGTGTGTTCTGCCCGGAAGGGGGTGATGCGCCGTGGATGCTTGACCGGGCGGGATGACTGCCTTTTCCACAAAGCGCCGCAGAGCGGCTGAAGTGCGCGTCAGCGCCGAAAATTCTCGCTTCGAGAATGACAAGTTTCGCCTTCGTGGTACGGAACGGGGCGATTGCCCCGTTCCGACCCCTTCGGCAGGCGGGCTAAGCCCACACCCCTATCAACACAAAGAAAAATGAATTTAAAGGAGATAAAGATTATGACGAAGAACACCTATAATCCCTATGAAATTATGATGGACAAGTACGATAAGGAAGAGATGCTCAGTGATGTACGGGAAGCCATGCTCTATCAACTCGGCGTGGATGTCTCCTGTGAAGAGTTGAATCACTTTTTCACCGGCAAGGGCAAAGCCGCACTATCTGGCTGTGCGGAGTGGCAGCAGTGCTTTGCAGTCGAAAAGATGCTGGAGTTCTATTATGTGCATGCGCGGGACGAGACTCTGGCTAAGCAGATCGAGACGATGACTATGCTGGCAAGCAGAGGTAACGAGCACCATGGCTAAGAATCAATTTATCCGCGCCCGCGTTGCCGGGTGGGAAAAGGACTGCATCCGCCGCAAGGCGGATGCAGCTCATATGACCGAGAGCGAGTTTGTGCGCCGGGCGGCTATGGATCGTGAGGTCACGGTCATTGAAGGTATGGATGAGCTCCTGCGGGAGCTGCGCTATCAGGGAAATAACCTGAACCAGCTCACGGTCATGGCTCGGCAGGGGCGTATCACACAGGTGAACTATGAACCCTTTACGGAGGTGTACCGGAACGCATGGCAAACATTAAATTCATTGCTGTCTCACGCAGTCTGAGCGGTATCCTGGACTATGTTACCAACCGTGAGAAAACGGTGGAGCGTCTCATCTCCGGCGTCAACTGTGTGGCCCAAACAGCTCAGGATGAATTTGAAGCGGTAAAGAAACAGTTCCACAAAACAGATGGCCGCAGCTACTACCACATCGTCCAAGCCTTCGCTCCGGACGATCCGCTGGACTTTGATACAGCGCATGAAATCGGGCTGAAGTTTGCGGAATACTTCAAGGGCTACCAGTGCGTGGTGGTCACACATATGAATACGGCGCACATCCACAATCACATCATCATGAACTCGGTAAACTTCAAAAACGGCCAGAAGTTTCATCAGAGCGCTCGGGAGATGCAGCAGGCCAAGGAATACAGCAACCAGCTCTGCCGGGAGTATGGCTTGTCCTTCACCGAGAGCAAGGCAGATCCGTTCCGTATTCCTGCTTGGAAGAAACGGCTGTGCCGTACCATTAAGGAAGCTATGGAGAACTGTGCTACCCGTGAGGAGTTCATCGCATTCATGGCGGAGTACGGCTACAAGGTGCGATGGGAGCCGAATCAAAAATACATCACCTACACCACACCGGAGAATGTCCGATGCAGAGACAATAAGCTCTTCGACCAGACGCTTCTGCGCAGCAGCATGGAAGCCTACTTCGATATGGGCGGCTGTGAGTATCTGGAAAGCCGCATCGATGCCACCGAGTACGGTGAACTCCTGCCTACGGTGGACGATGCCGTCTGCGGTTTGATCTCCATTCTGGATGCGATGAACACCGGCGACAATGACCGCTTCCATCTGGAAACGCTGCATCACAGCAAGCAGGAGATCCGGCGTATTCTGGAACGCGGCGGCAAGATCGACCGCACGGTGGAATACGCCGTAGATGACGAAGATGAAGAGTACGAGCAGTACCACGGGTTTTCTATGCGGATGTAATGGCAAACCATTTCAAAGTTCTGATAGCTATTTCCGCAAAAGTGTGGTAGTTGTTTGTGTTGCAAAAAAGAAATCTCAATCAAAGGAAGTGAAATACATGGCAAAACGAAGACCGGCCGGTGACGGGATGGTACGCAAGCGGGAGGACGGACGCTGGGAGGGCCGCATCGTTATCGGCCACAAGGAAAACGGCGAGCCGCTGTTCCGTCACGTCTACGCCAAGACGCAAAAGGCGCTGCTGGACAAGCTGCACCAGAACATCGAGTGCTACCGCGATGTGGAGCTGACCGAGGACAGCCGCATGACGCTAAGCGAGTGGTTGAACCGCTGGCTCACGGAGTACAAGGCGGGTACGGTACGCCCCGGCACGCTCAAAAACTATCGCTGCTACATCGAATACTACATTAAGCCGCAGCTGGGCGACAAGCAAATTTCCCTCATCTCTCAGCAGGACATCCAGCGGATGTACCGCCGCCTGAAAACGGAGGGGCGTATCCACGAGCATCCCGAGATGGATCATCAGCTCTCGGACTCTATGGTTCGCCACATCCACTCCACGCTCCACGCTGCGCTGAAAGATGCGGTGCATGCGCACGTTATTCCCAGGAATCCCACCGAGGGTACGACTGCGCCCAAGCCTAACTACAAGCCCAAGCGCATCCTCACCCGTGCGGAGCTGGACGCCTTCCTCGCAGTGGTGGAACAGGACGAGGTGTGGCGAGACTTCTTCCAAACAGAACTGATGACCGGCCTGCGCCGCGGTGAGATCTGCGGTCTGCAATGGAGTGACTTCGACGGGGATGCCGGGAAGCTGAAGGTGTGCCGCACCCTCCACAGCCAGCGGAAGGGCGAGTACACCGTCGGCGAGACAAAGACCAATCAAGGTATGCGCACCATTATCCTGCCGCACAGCGTGACTGAAATCTTGCGGCGGCGAAAAGCGGACGCCATCAGTCAATGGATCTTCCCAGACCCGGTGAAGCCGGAAGATCCTGTCGATCCCAACGCGGCGTATCGCCACATGAAAACGCTCCTCCAGCGGGCGGGACTGCCCAGCATCCGCTTCCACGATCTGCGTCACACCTTCGCGACCCACGCCCTCACCAGCGGCGTGGACGCTAAGACGCTGTCCGGTATTCTGGGACACACCAATGCGTCCTTCACGCTGGACACCTATACCCACGTCACCTCGGATATGCAGAAGACAGCCTCTGGCATCGTGGGCGGCTTCATGGAAGACATCTTCGGAAAGGAGTTGAAACCGTGGCAAGAAAGCGAAAAGCCGGAGACGGAACCGTAAGACAGCGCAAGGATGGTCGGTGGGAGGGGCGCATCGTCATCGGCTACGATGATAACGGCTATCCCAAGACGGAAAATGTCCTTGCCAAAACCAAGAAAGAGTGCGTCGAGAAGCTCCAAAAGCTCAAGGAGGAATGCGGCGGACTGAAGACCGAAAAAGTTCGGCCCGAGATGCCCTTCGGGGACTGGCTGACATATTGGTACGAGAATCACTCAAAGCCCAAGATCCGCCCCACCACACAGGAGACTTATGAGAGCCGCATCTGCCTGCACATCATCCCGGAGATCGGCAGCATCCCGCTGAACAAGCTGACGCAGAATGATCTACAGCAATTCTACGGTCGGCTCAAGAAAAGCGGCCGGAAGCGGTTCACCGACAAGTACGGCGAAGGGCTGTCCGACCGAATGGTGCGTATGTGTCACGCCACCTGCCGCTCCGCATTGGAGAAGGCGGTGCAGGATGGGCTGATCCGTATGAACCCGGCCATCGGCTGCAAGCTGCCGCCCAAGAAGGCACGGGAGATGCAGGTGCTGACGCGGGAGGAACTTCAAAGGTTCCTCATTCAGGCGAAGTTCGAGGGCTACTACGAAGTCTTCCTTCTGGACTTAGCCACCGGCCTGCGCCGGGGTGAGCTGATGGCGCTGCAATGGGACGACCTGAACTTCAAAACCGGCGTGCTGAATGTGAACAAGCAGGTCTACGATGTGCGGGGCCAGCTTCAGATCAGCACACCCAAGACGAAGAACTCCATCCGAAAGATCGTTCTGCCGCCTGCGGTGGTGGCAGTGCTGCGGGAGTACAAAGAGGCGGTGGACTCCCGCTGGATGTTCCCTTCGCCAGTAAAGGAGGACTGTCCCATTACACCCGGCGTGGTGCGCCGCAGACTGCAGTTCATCTTAGAACACGCAGGCTGTAAGCATGTGAGGTTCCACGACCTGCGCCACACCTTCGCAACCCTGGCACTGGAGAACGGTATGGATGTGAAAACCCTCTCCGCCATGCTGGGCCATGTGTCGGCGGCCACCACACTGGACATCTATACCCACATCACCGACGATATGCGGCTCACAGCCGCCGCCAACATCGACCGAAGTATCGGCAAGGCAGCGCCGCAGGAGGACGCTTCGTGGCCGGGACAGGAAACTGCCCCGGCCCAGGCGGAAAAGCCGAGTATGACCGATTTCAAGCCCTATGTGGGCCGCAAGCGCAGGTCTGGCACCGGCTGCATCAGTCAGATTAACGACCATCTCTTTGAAGGCCGTTATTCCCCTAAATGGCCCGACGGCAAAAAGCACGCCCGCAATGTTTACGCCCACACCCGCGAGGAGTGCGAGGAAAAGCTGAAGGTGCTGATCGCGGAGATGAAGGCAGAGATTGCGGAAGCGCAGCGGCTGATGGATTTGGGTGAAGGTGATGGAAGTCCGCTGGAGGGGAAGAAAGGCAAACGGGGGAAGAAGGGAAAGTAAAAAGAATCACCGACAGGAATACTGGATAATCAGTATCTCTGCCGGTGATTTCACTTTTCCTGTTTTTGCCTATACCTATACCAAGGTTCTTTTCATATAAACACTGTATATCTTTCAGTGCGCATTGAAAATGGTCGATTAAAGGCGTATAATTTTCAATATAGAGCAACTTTAATCTGCCGTATATTTTTATTCTATGCTGTTTTATGGGAGCTTTTAATATGAGTTTCATTAGCAATGATTATATTAATTCGATTGAAAGAGGATATGGGGATAGTGATAAAAAGCTGTGCCATGAGTGCATTGGAAATAAATCATTAAAAGAATATATAAAAGCAAATGGATATGTTTGTACATGTGATTATTGTGGACAAAGAAGAAAAGCCGTTAATCTTGATTCGTTCATGGTAATAATTATGAGCGGGGTTAATTTTTTGTACACTCATGCTGTCAATGAATTGCCGTGTGATTCTGGGGAATATATCGGGAAAACATATACAACAGCTCAACTGATTTTCGAGGAATTGCGCGATGAGATAGATGCTCAAGATGAGCGAATACTAAAAGATATTGTAGAAATTATGTATGATGATATTTGGTGTGACGCCGACCCCTTTTCTGATCGAGAAGAGGATGTTGCCTATTATGATTGGCAGTCTTTTTGTAAGATGGTAAAAGAAAAGGTGCGATATGTTTTTTACCGAGCTACACCTGATACCAGTTTTAATGAAAATCCAACCACCATTTTAGACACACTTGCTTATTATGCTGAGCGAGTAAGGCTTGACCGAAGAATTGATAAAAACACAAAGATGTATAGATGTCGGACACATGAAAATGACGAATGGCGAACTGCATACGCCGATTTTGCTCCGCCACCGCCTTGGGTGGCAACATCCGGGAGAATGAATGCAGCTGGAATAAATGTGCTATATCTGACACTGGATCCCAATACAGCTCTTTGCGAAACAAGAACAAGTGGTAGAGATTATGCAACAATTGCTTCGTTTCGAGTTACGGAGTCAATACGGGTATTGGATTTGACAAAAATTAAGAAGATGTCAATACCGAGCATTTTTGATGAAGATAATCGACATAATCGCTCTCCGGTCATGTTCTTGCAGAAATTTGCGGAAAATATATCGCAACCTCGGAGTAACAAAAATATAGATATTGAATATGTTCCAACTCAAATAGTAACTGAATTCTTTCGTTATGTAAAAACAAGCCGATCTAATGGTTATGCAGGCATACTATACGAAAGCACGCAAAACCCAGGTGGGAAATGCTTGGCGCTATTCCTTACAAGAGATGAAGTCTTAAACCACAAATATGGAATTCACATTATTCCAAAAGCGACTACTTACCACAAAAAAGAGTATGTAACTGTAGACAACAATAGTACCCTTATTGCCAAGGGGAAAATACATATAGACTCCTTAGCAAATGAAAAGGTGAGCGAATTAGTAAAAAAACAGAAAATTCCAAAGGAAACAATAGAGAGTATTGTTAAGAGAACGGAACAAAAATGAGCTGATTATTTTGGGATTCTTTCATTTCATTAGTTGCCTGGGCTGTCAAATGCCGTTATTAATGATTTCACCGCCTGCGCCGCAATAGACAAAGAATAAGAAAAATCCCTCTGAAATCGTTGATTTCAGAGGGATTTTGGTCCGAGTGGGGCGACTCGAACGCCCGGTCTCTTGAACCCAAATCAAGCGCGATACCAACTTCGCTACACCCGGATATTCAATTTCTGCCATTATATCACGGCGAGAGGGAAAATCAAAGTTTTTTCTGTCTGTGGTCATTCCTGTGGTCAAATCCGCTTTTGTGCCGCCTTCAGCAACCGGGGAAAGTCCCCGTAAACGCAGGTGCTGCAAGGCTTTGCGGCGTTTTGCCATGACCTGACCCGGATACCGCCACGGCACTCCCAAAGCAAGCGCGCTACCAACTGCGCTACACCCGGTTATGGAATTGTTTTATCTGTGGTCTTTCATGTGGTCTTGGCCGTTTTTTGACTAACGACTTTACGGAACTGGTTCCCGCTTCTGGTAGTGTCCCAGCAGGTTGTGGGGTTGGGCTTTTTCCCTCATGGATGGGCGGGATATGCTCCCAAAGCAAGCGCGCTACCAACTGCGCTACACCCGGATATTCAGTTTTTTTGCATGATACCACGCGAGGAAGGAAAAAGCAAGTTTCCCGTGTCTGTGGGCGGCGCTGTGGTCAAGCCCGATTTTGCCGAAATTTTTCAACCGGGAAATTTCCGCCGTAGACTACTGTCCCAAGGACTTCCGGGATTTCACTTTCAAGGGAATGGATAGGTCGTCTATCCTCCCAAATCACGCGTGCTGCCAACTACGCTACATTTGGTCATAGATATTTCTCCCGCCCGAGGGCGTTCTTCCCCACATACGTGCGGCAATATACTCTGCGATCCGCCGCGTTGGCACTCTGGCACCATCTTTTACTGGATCGAGGGCAGCACGATGGGTTCATTTTATACCTCTCTATTTTACCTGTTTCTCCGCCAAAGTCAAGTCTATTCGCTTCCGGCCGGTATGTCGGAAAGGCCGCCCGGAGGCTATGGGGCCTCCGGACGGCTTGACCAGGTCTCTTCACTTGGAAACGCAGAGTCGATTGTTCTCCACGGTAAGCTTGGCGGTGTCACCGGCCTTGAGGGTGCCGTCCAGCATCTTCTCGGCCACGGCGTCTTCCACCTTGCTCTGGATGGCCCGGCGCAGGGGACGGGCCCCGTACTTGGGATCAAAGCCCTCCTTAGCCAGCTCTGCCACAGCCTCGTCGCTGGCATCCAGATGGATGCCCATGGTCTCCATCCGGGTGGAGACGGTCTTCAGCATCCGCCGGGCCACTTCCCGGATGTCCTCCTCCGTCAGGGGGCGGAATACGATGATATCGTCGATCCGGTTTAGGAACTCCGGGCGGAAGGTCTGACGCAGCTCCGCCATCACCTGCTCCCGGGCGGTCTCGAACTTCTTTTCAGCGTCAGGATCGGAGTCCCGCTCCTCGGCGGAAAAGCCCAGCTTGCTGCCCATGGCAGTGAGGCTGCGGGCACCGATGTTGCTGGTCATGACGATGACGGTGTTCTTGAAGTCCACCGTCCTGCCCTGAGAGTCGGTGATCCGGCCGTCATCCAGAAGCTGCAGCAGGATGTTCCACACATCCTCGTGGGCCTTTTCGATCTCGTCAAACAGTACCACGGAGTAGGGCTTGCGCCGCACCTTCTCCGTCAGCTGACCGCCCTCCTCGTGGCCCACATAGCCCGGCGGGGAGCCAATCAGACGGGACACTGTGTGCCGCTCCATATACTCAGACATATCGATCCGGATCATGGCGTTCTCATCGCCGAACATGGCCTCTGCCAGGGACTTGCACAGCTCCGTCTTTCCCACGCCGGTGGGGCCCAGGAACAGGAAGGAGCCGATGGGGCGCTTCGGATCCTTCAGACCCACACGGCCCCGACGGATGGCCCGGGCCACGGCCTTTACGGCTTCGTCCTGACCCACTACCCGCTCGTGGAGGGTGTCCTCCATGTGCAGCAGGCGGGTGCCCTCATCCTCCGTCAGACGGGTGACGGGGATGCCGGTCCAGCCGGCCACCACGGCGGCAATGTCGTCAGCGTTCACCGGGCGGTGCTGGGTGTTGTTCTTGCGGCGCTTCTCCCGCTCCATCTCCACCTGCTCCTGGTAGTCCTTCTCAATGTCCCGCAGCTTGGCGGCGGTCTCATAGTCCTGCTTCTCGATGGCAGCCTCCTTGTCCTTGGCCAGGGCGGCGATCTTCTCCTCCAGGCTCTTCAGCTCCGGGGAGATCTCCTCCGTCTCCATCCGCACCCGGCTGGCGGCCTCGTCCATCAGGTCGATGGCCTTGTCCGGCAGGAACCGGGCGTTGATATACCGGGCGGAGAGCTTCACGGCGGCCTCCAGGGCCTCGTCGGTGATCTGGAGGCTGTGGTGCTTCTCGTACTTCTCCCGCAGGCCCTTCAGGATCTCCAGAGACGCCTCCTGGCTGGGCTCACCCACCTGCACCGGCTGGAACCGGCGCTCCAGGGCGGCGTCCTTCTCGATATACTTCCGGTACTCGTTCAGGGTGGTGGCGCCGATCACCTGGATCTCGCCCCGGCCTAGAGCCGGCTTGATGATGTTGGCGGCGTCCACGGCGCCCTCGGCGCTGCCGGCGCCCACGATGGTATGGAGCTCGTCGATGAAGAGGATCACATTGCCGGACTTCCTGACCTCCTCCAGCAGCTTCTTAATCCGCTCCTCAAACTCACCCCGGTACTTGGTGCCCGCCACCATGCCGCTGAGGTCCAGGGACAAAAGGCGCTTGTCCAGCATCTCGTCGGGTACGTCGCCCATAACGATCTTCCGGGCCAGACCCTCAGCGATGGCGGTTTTGCCCACACCGGGCTCACCGATCAGGCAGGGGTTGTTCTTGGTGCGGCGGGAGAGAATCTGGATCACCCGCTGGATCTCCCCGTCCCGGCCGATGACCGGGTCCAGCTTGCCGGCCCGAGCGTCGGCGGTCAGGTCCCGGGTGAACTCCTTCAGGGTCTTGTTCTTGCCGTTATCCTCCTTTGCGGGGCTGGTGCCGGAGCGGCCGGGATCGGCGGCCTGACTCCGGGGCATCTCACCCAGCTTCTGCATCAGGGCTGTGTACAGGTGACGGGCATCCACGCCAGCGGTGCGCAGGATACGGACGGCCATATTGTTGCCTTCCCGCAGGATGCCCGCCAGCAGGTGCTCCGTGCCCACGTAGTTGTAGCCGCCCCGCATGGAGTCCTCCATGGCCAGCTCCACCACCCGCTTGGCGCGGGGGGTGAGGCCCTGGGCGGGATTGCTGCCGGGCAGACCGGCACCCACGCTCTTCTTGATGATCTCCACGATCATGTCATCGGTGAGGCCCGCCTCCGTCAGAACGGTGTGGGCCACGCCCTCCTCTTCCCGGATCAGGCCCAGCAGCAGGTGCTCCGTGCCCACGTAGCCGTGGCCCAGCTCACCGGCTGCCTCCTGGGAAAGCCGCAGGGCCTCCTCCGCCCTGGGCGAAAATTTGTTCTCATTCATAGTGTCTTACCTTCCTTTCCATGGGAAAGTCCCGTTTACTTGTTTTCCTTCTGCTCCTTGTGAGCGGCCTCCAGAGACCTGATCTGGTCCCGCAGCTCCGCCGCCCGCTCAAAGTTCTCCTGGTGCACAGCCTTCTTCATCTCCAGCTTCAGCGCGTTCATCTGGCGCAGATAGGCAAAGCGGCTCTGGTCCTCCTGGCCTACCAGCTCGTCCTTCTTTTCCTGCTTTGCCTCCTGCTGCTGGACAGGAGAGGCGCTCAGGGCCGGCATCTCGGCGAAGAAGTCGTCAAAGGGGTCCTCCAGCATCTTCATTCTCCGCCCCAGCAGGCTGGGCATGGGAGAGAAGAAATCGTCGAAGAAATCGTTTCCAAAGAGGCTGTTCCCGAAGAAGCTTTGCATCATCCGCTGGCTCTGGGCACCCAGCCGCTGGGTATAGCCCAGCTTTTCCGCGCAGTCGCTGCACAGGTGCTTCTCTTCCACATGGCCGTTCACGTTGCTCCGATACACAAAGGTAACTTCATTCTTACCACAATTTTCGCATTTCATAAATCAATTCCTCCTATCATCTGGAAACTGTGCGTGCTTATTGAAACATTTTTCCCCGCTGCCCGGGTCCCGGCTACACCTGCAGGATCAGCACCTGCTTCATGATGTCCGCCCGGACGGTGTCCCGGCTCTCCCGCGGGACCGCGGCCAGGGCCTTGTCGCCGACGGCGGCCAGAATGCTCCGACCTGCGTTCTCCTCCAGGGCGCCGGCCTGGACCAGATTGTTCAGGATGGCCCGAGCGGAGGCCAGGTCCACCTGGCTGCCCAGGGTGTTGATGACCTGCATCAGCAGCGTCTGGCGGTCTACCCGGACCCGGGTGATCCGGATGTAGCCATTGCCGCCCCGGCGGCTCTCCACGATATAACCCCGCTCCGGGGAAAAGCGGGTGGACATCACGTAGTTGATCTGGCTGGGTACGCAATTGAAGCGCTGGGCCAGGTCATTGCGCTGGACCTCCAGCACACCACCGTCCGTCTCCTCCAAACTCTCCTGCAGAAAGCTGGCAATCAAATCGGAAATCCCCACGGATGATTCCTCCCTTTCCAAAGAACGCCTCGTCTCTTTGACTTTGACTTTCTTTAACCTTTTGTTCTGTGTTTAGTATAACACGCCCGAGCAAAATGTCAAGAGCTGAATTTTGACTTTCTTTGACCTATTTGAAAACAATTTATGAACAGTTAGTCTTGACAAACGTCATTTTTGGACGCTTTCCCGTATTTTTTCGAAAATTTAACCATAGAATTTGAACGGCTGGTACTTGCTTTTTTTAATTTGTATGCTACAATAGGGGTACAATTCTGATGGAGGTGCTTCCCATGGCTTACAAAATCACTTCTGCCTGCGTGAGCTGTGGCTCCTGCGCGGACGCTTGCCCCGCCGGTGCTATCAGCCAGGGTGATGACCAGTACGTCATCGATGCTGCCGCTTGCCTGGACTGCGGTTCCTGCAGCGACACCTGCCCCAACGGCGCCATCGTCCCCGAGGAGTAATCGAGGATACATAAAAGGTCCGCGAGCCAAAGCTCGCGGACCTTTTTGTCGTTTCGGCAACTGTAAGAAATCTGTAAGAGATTTCTCCATAGAGTTGTAAGAAATTGGTGTTATCCTGCCGGTGTTCCCCGCTGGAGTGAAGAAAGAGGCCCTTTACTCCCGTAATATTGGGGACAGCCGATTTGAAAGGAGACACACGATGAAACACGCTTGGAAGAAGCTGCTGGCAGCAGCGGTGCTGCCCTGTCTGCTGGCGGGATGCGGTGCCCTGGGAGGGCCGGAATCTGAGGTCCCCTCCATGGACCACTTGCTTGGCTTGACCCAGGAACAGCGGCTGGAGGACTACGACTACCTGGTCCAGACACTGGGGGACAGCTATCTCTGCATGGGTGTCCGAGACCGGGACAACCCGGAGGACCCGTCGGCGGCCATCTTCCAGGCATACCGGGAGATGATCCAGGAAAGCGACAGCGACGAGGTATTCTATTCCGCTGTTTACAGCACACTGTTCCGCCTGGGGACGTACGGCCACCTCTGGATCGTGGAGCCGGATATGTACCGCGCCTACTGTGAGGCCTATGAGGACGGCGGCATCCAGGACCGGGAGCACTGGCGGGAGGTGCTGACGGACCCGGTGACCGTCCGGGGCTATGAAAGACTCCAGACGCTGCTGGATGCCTACGGCGAAGAGGACTGCACGGTCAATTCAGCCGATTCGGAGGAGCCTGCCGCGAACCTCCACACCCTGCTCCTGCCCGGCGGAGACGTGGGGTATGTGAAGATCGACAGCTTCCCGGCGGAATATGAGGACAGCTACACCACAGACCGGGCGGCCCTGACGGACTTCTACCGCCAGGCGGCGGACTGCACGGATCTCATCATCGACCTGACGGACAACTCCGGCGGAAGCGAGGTCTACTGGCAGCAGCTGCTGGCGGCGCCCCTGACGGACCGCCCCCTCTCCTGCACCAACTATGCCCTGCTGGCGGAGAGCGGCAACAACCGCCCCTATATCCAGGAGGTGTTCTCCCCGGAGGAGCTGCACCCCATCGCGGACCTGCCAGATCTGCCCAAGCTGGAGCGGGACGGAATCCAGACCGCCACCCACTTTGTGGAGAGCACCCTCTCTGTGGAGCCAGCGGCAGAGCGGGCACCTTTCCACGGCCGCATCTGGGTGCTGGTGGGGCCGGCGGTCTACTCCGCCAGCGAGTCCTTCGCCGTGTTCTGCCAGGAGACAGGCTTCGCCACCCTGGTGGGCAGTCCCACCGGCGGCGACGGCATCGGGGCTCTGGATCCAGTCTTCCTGCAGCTGCCCAACAGCGGCATCCTGGTGCAGTTCACCATGATGTTCGGCCTGAACGGTGACGGCTCCAGCAGTGAGGAAACGGGCACCACGCCGGACATTCTCTCCCCCGCCGGGGAACCGGCTCTGGTGACGGCCCTGCGGGCCATGGAGGGAGCCGCATGACCGACCACTGTCTGGAGGAAAGCCGCGGCCTTTCCGGAGAAACGCCACAGGGGCTGCCCGCCTGCCCTCCCCCGTCCGCTGAATGCCTGGAGCGGTCCTGGGGCGGGCTCTCCCTCAATCATCTGAAGGCCGTGGCGGTGGCGGCCATGGTGATCGACCATATCGCCTTCGCCTTTGTCCCCGACGGCACCCTGTTGGCGATTCTCCTGCATTCCATCGGAAAAATCACCGGCCCCACCATGTTCTTTGCCGCCGTGGAGGGCTGTCACCACACCAGAAACCTCAACCGGTATCTGCTCCGCCTGGCTGTTTTCGCGCTGGTCAGCTGGTTTCCCTTTCTGTACTTCCACTTCGGCGGCGATCTGGCCGCCATCCAGCTGATGCGCCCCAATGTCATCTATACCATTTTTCTGGGCGTTCTGGCGGTCCGCATCCGCAGGAGCCCGCGCCTCTGCTCTGCCTGGAAGGTCCTGCTGATTTTGCTCCTGTTCATCCTGTCTGTCCCGGCGGACTGGGGCTACACAGGCGTGGTGATTATCCTCGTGTTCGACTATTATTATGGCAGTTGGAAGCACCAGGCGTTTGCCTACTGCATGGTGGTCATGCTGGACATGGGGGTGCTCTCCCTGCTGATCCACCCGTTTTTCGGACTGTTTTACGACCATGTCTTCCAGATCGACTGGGAGCTCTACGCCTACTCCGTCGAGTACGTGGGGGCGTTTCTGCCGCTGCTGCTCCTCTCCCGCTACACAGGCCGGCACGGAACCAGCGGCGGTTTTTCCAAGTGGTTCTTTTATATGTTCTACCCCCTCCACCTGCTGGTCCTGGGCTGGCTCCGGGCCGTGCTGTAAGTCTCGGCCCTCACGACCCGCAGGGGCCTGGACCGGCGGGCGATGAGAGCATCGGCCTGCTGCAGAAACTTCCATCACCCACCGGGCCAGCGGCAGCAAAAAGAGAAGGAGAGAACATGCAGTGACCGCTCCGCGCCGTCCGCACGATCCGCCACGGGGCAGCAACTACAGGAATCGCAAAAGGCCCAAAGGCCAGACCAAATCGGCGCTTGCACCGATCGTCGCGCGGAGGGCCACTGCACCGGAGCGCGCCAACGCTTTTCTCTTTGGACCGTGCACGGCCCGTTTCTCTTTTGGCACGACAAAAGAGAAACGGGGGGTGCATCCGCCCAGCCATCAACATAGCTGAATCCCCGTCCCATGGGGACGGTCACATCATAAGAAACAAACGAGGTAATATCAATGGGCAAACTATTTGGAACCGACGGCATCCGCGGCGTGGTGGGGGAGAACCTCACTGCCGACATGGCCTTCCGCGTGGGGCAGGCCGTGGGCACTGTTCTGATGGAGGACAAGGGCAGCCGCCCCACCGTGGTGATCGGCAAGGACACCCGCATCTCCTCCGACATGCTGGAGTCCGCCCTGATGGCGGGGCTCTGCTCCGTGGGCAGCGACGTAAAGCCGGTGGGCACCATTCCCACCCCGGCGGTGGCCTATCTCACCGTGCAGGAAAAGGCGGACGCGGGCATCGTGATCTCCGCCAGTCACAACCCCTATGAGCACAACGGCATCAAGGTCTTCAGCGGACAGGGCTACAAGCTCTCCGACAGCGTGGAGGCCCGGATCGAGGAGAAGATCCTCTCCCAGGAGCCCATGAAGCTCCGAACCCGGGGGGAGATCGGCCGCCGCCACCACGGTATGCGCCAGCTGAAGCGGGACTATATCGACTTCGTGGCCTCCACCATCGAGTCCGATCTGGCGGGGCTGAAAATCCTGGCGGACTGCGCCAACGGCGCTGCCAGCGCCACCGCGCCGGAGCTGTTCGGCCGCTTCAAGGCCCGGACGGACTTCATCCACCGGGACCCGGACGGGGTGAACATCAACAGCCACTGCGGCTCCACCCACCTGGAGGACCTGGCCGCCGCCGTGGTGCGGGGTGGCTATGACATCGGCGTGGCCTTTGACGGGGACGCGGACCGCTGCCTGCTGGTGGACGAGACCGGCGGCGTCATCG
>ENA-ORUW01001076-ORUW01001076.1-human-gut-metagenome-genome-assembly--contig:-NODE-1076-length-21298-cov-23.415855_pt1 | contig 21298 bp, 21 predicted proteins | sample MGYA00242088_ERZ509227 | MGnify/ENA primary metagenome ERZ509227 (study PRJEB26280, sample SAMEA2338816) | human gut metagenome | biome: human gut; feature: human-associated habitat; material: faeces... | reverse complement strand
TACGAATGGGACTTTTTATGAATTTCCTCGGATAATTGAAAATCTCGGATAATGCGCCCTCTTTCAGAGGGGAAAGCCCCGGCTTGCCGCTCTGGAAGCAATCTCCAACCTTTCCGGCGTCCTGCCTTTACTCATTTTCCGGCTTCTCTGCAAGTACCTGTTCCATGATTTTTCGGTTTTCGCTCCGATGGAACAGCAGCTTCAAAATCGTGCTGACCTGTTCATCCGTCACAAGCTCCGGGTGGGGCAGATAGCTTTCCAGTGCCGCCCCTCTGGTACAGAGCCGGTGCGTCCGTTCATTCCGGGTTAATTGCTTCGCCCGGTTCTGCAAGATTTTTTCCTCATGCTTCAACCGGCGCAGCTTCTTTTCCCCTTTTTCAATCTCCTGATTGAGTTTTTCCAGCTTATCGTTCATGGGCGGCGTCCTCCTTCGGAAGTAAAATATAAATGTGGTTGGCTTCCCCAACGCCCTGCCGGACACGCATAATCATTCCAGCCTGTTCCAGTTCATTCAGGGAACGCTTCACGGTCATGGGGCTTCGGGAAAGTGCCGCCGCAAGCTCCACGATGGGGAAGCGGATAAACAGAATCCCGTTGCTGTCCTCCACGCCGTCCGTGAGGATTTCATCTAACAGGCGGGCGTACATGACCTTTGCGGTATTGCTGACCGGCAGCCGCAGCGTTGCCCTCGGCAGGGGCATACAGGGCGGCAGGGGTGTGTCAATCATCATAAATTCATAATTCATTCGTTAGGTGTCCTCCTTTTCGCTCGTTTGGATAAATAGCGGGGGCAGTCAATGACAACAGCCCGGAAACTCTGCTTACACTCATGCTGGCATTTCCGGCAAAGCTCATTGTAGCTCCTGCGCCCCCGGTCATTGAGGAAGAAAGCAAGCTCTTTCTTCAACTTTTTTGACATTCTCGGCATAGTGCCTCCTTCATAAAAAATCCGCCCATTTCAGCCGTAACAACCGGGATGGACGAATAGCAGGTTTTTGTGTAGCGTTTCGGGGCGATTTTCAAGGAAAATGCGGTCGTAGAGCCGCCTGAAAATCCCCCGCAGTATTACGGACAGGGCAGACTATACCCTGATAAATTGTTGTGTTTCGGTATCGTTTCGGTGTCCATTTTGCCGGTTCTCCCTGATGTCGTTCCTGCCCCCGGTTCTTTCGGCGGCGTTTCGTCCCCGTTGGTACGCTCGTTGCGGTTAAGGTTCCTCCATCTCCTTGCCGGAAGTCGCTGCGGTACTTCGCCGGGGGACATATCCCATACAGGACGGTCATTCGATTGGAATAATCCATCGATGAACTACCTACATCATAGAACATTTTTGAGCCTTGTGCCGTATGTCCGAAAAGTAGGAATTGGGGGCAGAAATCAAAATATTCCACGTTTGCGGAAGGATATGCTATAATAAATCCAGCGGTCATGTGAGCCGCTGGAAAGGAACGGTATGCCTATGAAATCACGCATTACCATACAGGAACGGCTGAAAGATTTACGCAAAGAGAAAAACTTATATCTGGAACAACTAGCGCAGCTTACCGGCATTTCAAAGTCTGCCCTCGGCAGCTATGAAACGGACGATTACAAAGAAATCAACCACAATAACCTTGTGATACTGGCAGATTTTTATGGCGTGTCTGTTGATTACATACTTTGCCGGACAGAAAACAGGGAGCAGATAAACACGCCTTTGTCAGAACTGCATATTAGTGATGAAATGGTGGAGCTGCTGAAAAGTGAGCAGATCAACAACCGGCTTCTCTGTGAGATTGCCACCCATGAAAAATTCAAGCGGCTAATGACGGACACGGAAATTTACATAGACGGTCACGCCACCGCACGTTTCCGGGATATAAACGAATCGCTGGAAGAACAGCGGCTTGCCCTTATCAAAAACCACACCCACGCTGACGGCGATTTATACTCGGAAACGCTTCTTGCCGCCCAATTAGAGGAAGAAGATTTTTTCTGCCATGTTACGCATAAAACATGGGACGCCATTCTCCACGACATACGGAAAGCCCATGAACATGACATTGACAGTACGCCGGATTTCTCTCTTGCAAAGAAGATGGCCCTGGAAATCAAAAAAGCCCTCGCAGCTCCCGGGGACCACCTTACAAAAATCTGGAAAATCATCTTCAACCTGCTTGATATTGACTTTGACAAGCTGACCGCTGATGAACAGAAAGTGTTGAAAAAGGTTCTTGCAAAATCGCCCGTTATCAAGAACAATCCGCTGAATTTCCGGCGCAGGAGAAAATAAAAGCAGCCGTTGTGGGAATTGCGGTTCCTGCAACGGCTGGCTTAAATCATATATAAAATTTTGCTATTAAAACCATTTTGCTGTTTCGTTTCTGAATTGCGGTAAATCACTGTTCTGGTACGGATTATAATTGTATCGGTTGCAACCAAACTCTTTTAAGAACTTGATTCTATTATCTTCTGTCCATTCAATCAGCGATATTCCGTCAAAATCTTCAACATTTCCATTATCCATCTGATTTTTGAAATACCACTCGACAATCGTTGAATTTTCTTTGTGGAAATACTGCTTTATGTCCCATACAAGAACTTTTCCACGGGTATTCCATTCATTGAACCAATGCTTTACAGTAGCCCGGTTATCGTATTTAGGACTCCAACTCTCAATGTAAATTACATCTTCTGTAAAAATATCATCTATTCCTAAATCCTCTTGTTTTAGCCACATATCGAACCATAATCGAATTATTTTTTCTCGTTCATTCATTGATTAACACCTCATTTACGAATCGGCTTCATCCTGTTCCAATTCTATCACATCTAAAATGCCACAATTCAGGGTTTCACAAATCTTCGTCAGCGTTTCCATGCTGATATGCTTTCCCTTCCCCATATTGGCAATCATATTTGTGGTAAGACCGGCGGCAAGCCGCAAGTCCTCTTTCCGCATATTGCGCTCTATCAGCGTATGCCATAGCGGTTTGTAGCTTATGTGCATATATCGTCCTGCCTTTCTCCCCATGCCGGGGCTTGCTTCCTCCATTATAGCACCTATCTTGTAATTCCACAAATATTTCTTGACTGCTTCGCCGGTTCCGTCTGGATTGTGCTTTTCCTTTCTTCATCTTGATTACATCTAATTAGCCATAAGCTGTTTCATCCGCAGGGACTCAGCCTTTATATGGCTTATCCGCTGCCGGTTTTTCCCCTCCGGTATATCACGGTCTTTTTCAAGCATATCGGCATTAGAGAGGATGACGGTGAGAGGAGTTTTTAATTCGTGGGAAGCGTCCGCGACGAACTGGCGCTGCTGCTGCCAGGCATCTTCCACGGGTTTTACAGCCCATCTGGAGAGAAGGATGGAGAACAGGAAAAGGACAGCAAAAGAACATGCGCCGATAATGGAAGAGTGTATCAACTGCCAGTAAAGCGAATTCTGTTCCTCGTATATATCGGCGAATACGTACCGCACTGTTTGGTCTGGCATGGTTTTTCCGCGGAGATAACGCAGGTGCCGGTCCTTTAAGGTGCCGGATTCACCGCCCATGCTTTCTGCCAGGGATACCAGTGTTTCGGCCTCCCGGCTTTCTGTATTCAGAAGCTGGTTCTTTACTACGGAATAATTGCCTTGCCTTATATCTACCACCATTAGAGGGAGCTCCTGTCTGCGGGGACGGGCTGGAGAACGCTGTCCGGCAGAGGGCTGCTGCCTGGCTGGAGGGTCCTGTCTATTTAGTGCGGCCTGCCCGTTTGGAGTGTCCTGCCTGTTTGATTCTGACTGTTCATTGAATGAAGCTGATTGTCCTTCGGCATAACCTGTCTGTTCCCGCATACTGGCCGGGTAGTCTTCCATCATGGCGGAATGCAGGGTGTCCATGCTCCGCCGAACGTAATTTGCTTTTGTTGTGCAGTACAGCGTTATGAAGATGACGGCCAGGAGAAGACCGACAATGATCATCATGATGGCTGAAAATTTCCATCTGAGTTTACGTATCATAGTGACACCTCCAGCTTATATCCAATGTTTCTCATGACGCATATGGAAACACAGGACCCCAGCAGAGAGAGCTTCTTGCGCAGAAATGATATGTAAGCCTCTACACTGTTGGAATTTACATTGGCGTCATATCCCCAGACCTTAAGAAGTATGGTTTCCTTTGGGAGATACTGGCTGCTGTTTTGTATCAGGAGACTCATGAGTTCCAGTTCCCTGGCGCTTAAGGACACGCTGTTTTCGCCGCAGATAAATACTGGCGTGGAAGGCGTGAGGATAAGATCCCCAAAGGACAGGGTGTCGGGCGCAATATCTCCGTGCCGCCTCAGCACAGTGCGCAGACAGGCCAGGAATTCTTCTGTGGCAAACGGCTTTGTCAGATAGTAGTCTGCTCCGGCGTCTAATCCCCTGACCCGGTCAGCAAGTTCCGACCTGGCAGTCAGCATGAGCACCGGCGCCATGTTGCGGGCGCTTCTCAATTTTTCCAGGACTTTGTATCCATCCATTCCGGGAAGCATCACATCCAGGACAGTGGCGTCATAAATACCGGTTTTTGCCAGATCCAGTCCCTCTGCCCCGTCATGGGAAATATCTGTAAAATATCCGGCCCCGCCTATCATGTCAGCCAGAGTAAATGCAAGCCGTTTCTCGTCTTCAATCACTAATATGCGCATGGAAAACCTCCTGTGGTTAATTGGAATAAGCCTATTATAGCATGGAGCCTGGGGGAGGAATTTTGAACTTTGTGTGAAAAATTTATGTTGGGCAAGGATATAGTTTTTTGCATTAGTGTACGAGGGATGGGCGAACAGGATTGTGTCCCGTCCGGCAGCGATTGGGTCTTATGGGGATTGGGCTTTTTGTCGTGGTATGGTGAAAGGTTAGAGAATAAAAGTTGGAAGGGTACAGGTCCGAAAAAAGGCTTCGGAGCCTTTCCAAGTTCGTTTGTACTATGCATAGAAAAATGGGGATGAAATACTGCCGCTGCTTCTGGGGGCATTATCATCCTGTTAGTTAATGGGGCAAAGAGAAGATAATAAGAAGAATTAATTACACAAACCATATATCAACCCACTCTATGGAAGCAAAATATAGAGTGCCGCAGCAACGGAACATATCATAAAAAATGTCCCGCTGGCCTGCAAAAATGTTAAATAAAGACCGGTTGGCCCCGCGCCGTCCACTGTGAAAATATGTTCAACTTCCCAGAGATATTCCGGCTTCATAATCATGGCCAGACCTAAAGCAAATAGAGAAATCAGACCCAAATGGCCATATTCATGAAATGGAAATAGAATCTTAAAGATGGAATAAAAATAGAACAAAAAAAGTAATAAAATTATGTCATTTTATTTATTGAATGAACATAGTTTATTGACTTATGTTCAATGAAGTGCTATTCTAGGTTTATAACAGAAATCAGACTTGCTGGGAAAATGAATATGGATATCTGCTGACAATGGAAACCTGTTGATAAATGAAAACAGAGTATAAGAGAAAAGAATTATATTCAGAAAAAGAGGTGGATTGACAGATGGAACGCAAGATGGCCAGAATATCCAAGGAGCCGGAGGTCCGCCGGCAGGAGATATTGGACACGGCCATGTGGGTTTTTATGGAAAAGGGATATGAGGCAGCTACCATGAGAGATATTGCGGCAGCCATGCATGTGGTGCCGGGATTGTGTTATCGGTATTTTGAGTCCAAGCAGGTACTGTATGATACTGTAATCGAGCAGTACGTAAAGGATATTACGTACCCTATGATTGAACTTCTGAAAGAAACGGAGCGTTCGCTGGATGGTTTTCTGGACAAAATGGAACAGCTGTTTATGCAGACAGACGGAAAAGAAAAGTATCATCATTTCTTTCATAAAAAGGAAAATCATGATCTTCAGATGCTTATGTCGGTTAAGCTGTGTGAGACCATTGAACCTTATATGGAGGAGAAGCTGCGGATAATGAATGAAAAGGGAATCACAAGGGTTAAGAATATACCGATTACAGCATCCTACATGCTCTTTGGCGCGGTTCCTGTCCTGGAGAACGATGAATTGTCAACAGCTGAGAAGGCATCGGGTATCCGCATGATAATGAAATGTATTTTAGGTCTGTAACTGAGCTAAAAATGACAAATTGGCCGGCAGATAAGAGAAGAATTCCCGTTGCCGCTGTTTCGGGAACTTCTTTTTTAAAAGAATGAGTGAACAGCGTTCATTTGGACGGCATCATGGAGAGCAGTGCCACTGAGAGCGGTGTCATGAAGAGCAGCGCCACTGAGAGCGGTGTCATGAAGAGCAGCGCCACTGAGAGCGGTGTCATCGAGACCGCAGCACGATACAGTTAACAGATAGAGATGGCTAATAGAACATAAGCCAGGCAGCAAACAATCAAGGAGGTAGGAATATGGAGCATTATGCACTGATTACAGGGGCAACCAGCGGTCTGGGACTGGCCTATGCAAAGTGGTTTGCAGGAAAAGGGCAAAATTTAATCATGACCGGCAGGAGAAAAGAAGTGATTGAAAGGAGAGCTCAGGAAATCAGGGATAAATATGCGTGTAAGGTTATTGTGATTCTGGTGGATCTTGCTAGTGAAGGCGGGATAAGAAAGCTGCTTGCATCGCTGGAGGGCCGGGAGGTTCATGTGCTGGTGAACAATGCAGGCTTTGGCTTCAGAACCTCATTTAGTGATACGGATATAGATGGACTGAAGCGCCTAATCTATCTTCAGACAACGGCTGTGGCAGAGATAACCCATCATGTCTTGAAGGGAATGAAAGAACGGAATAAAGGCATTATCATCAATATTTCATCCGACGGGGCATTTGCGGTGGTGCCAGGCAATGTTACCTATGCCGCCTCAAAACGTTTCATCGTCACATTGACCGAAGGGCTCCACATGGAGCTTATGGGCACGGAAATCAGGGTTCAGGCCGTGTGTCCGGGATTTGTGGATACGGATTTCCATGAAAATAACGGGATGCATGTGGATAAGACGAGAAAGGGCATGTTTGGATTCCGGCAGCCTGAAGATGTGGTGGATGAGGCTATGAAGGAGTTTGAAAAAGGAAAGGTTATATGCATACCTGATAAGGCCGGGAAACTTGTGAAGGCCATGGCGGAGTATATGCCTAAAAAGATTTATTACCGGTTTGCAAATGATTTTGTGAATAAGAACATCAGGAAGAACTGATATGTGGCCGCATTAACAAGAGCTAATATCCGTATGGTATTAACAAGCGCCAACACCAACAAGTACCAATACTAACAGCCACAGATGCTGACAGAAAATTTTACGTAAACAGAAAACCTTATAAAAACAGAAAACCCTATAAAAAAGCTCCCACAACAGCCGACAGTCAGCAGCTAAGGGAGCTTTTTTTGAACGTTATGCGTTTTAAATAATGAATTTGAACTTGTCACCGATGCAGAGCCGGCGGCAGGGGTTCGTAATCGTGTTCTTCACATCGTGGATGACACTTTCAATCCTCAAAAGGGGGTACCCGCTTGAAATTCCCAGGGCTTTGGCCTCTTTTGAGGTGGCGAACACCATGTCCAGAGTTTTTTGGGAATGGTCTAAAATGATATTATGCTTTTTCAGTATCTCGTACAGGGAAGTGTCGTTTAAATTTTCGCTGAATAAAAAGGAAAAGGACTCAGGAAACTTATTCAGCTCTAATTGGACCGGTTTTCCTGTTGAGGAAAAACGGCCCTGTTTATTGTGTCACAGTAAAAACAAACTGATGAAAAATAATTCTTGCACGTAAAGAGGAGAAAAGCTATAGTATAGATAGAAAGAGGAACAGCCGCCCACAAGGTGGGTTGACCTGATTATAAGTTTAGAAAATCCACCCTCAAACCGGTTAAGTTTTGGGGTGGTTTTTCTATGTTAAGCCAGCGGCATATCAAATAGATGAATGTCAGCAATGCCGCCAATATAAACATTCCAAATGCCATTAGGTCATTAAAATCGAAATGTTTTATAGACATCACCTCAATCCTATGTAGAATAAAGGCCAATGCCACCCTGCAGCACGATTGCTCCCTAAAGAAAGTATATCATGTGAGCCGGAAAGCTACAAGAAACAGTTGCGCCAGATTCTTTGTCAGCAGCCAGCTTCACGATCTGCGTGTAGTTCCTTGTCAACTGACTTAACTTGTGGGGTAAACTATATTTTCGTATTGATAAATTAGCCTTAAAGGATAGTGTAGTCCGTACAAAAAATAGCTATCCTCTACGGCCAATAGAGGATAGCATGCAACTAAAAATCACATCGTAATCCGAAGTGCAATCAGGGCATCCAGCGTGATAAATTCATATTGCCTCCGCCGTATTTATGGGATAAAATATAGTAACGCTGAATATTGGAGGGTGACACTATGATTTTATCGGACAGGACACTATTTAAAATGCTGGAGGAAGGTACTTTATCAATCACACCGTTAGACAAAGAGCAGGTACAGCCGGCCAGCGTGGATATACGCCTGGGGGATACTTTCAGCATTGTGGAGGATTTATCCACAGGAATCATTACCTTAAAGGATGAGGTCAGGTATAAGACCATAAACACAGACACCTACATCCTTCTTCCGGGCCAGTTTGTGCTCGCCACAACCATGGAGTATGTTTCCCTGCCGGACAACCTGACCGCCTTTGTGGAGGGGAGAAGTTCCCTGGGACGTCTGGGCCTGTTTATACAGAATGCGGGCTGGGTGGATCCGGGCTTTCAGGGGGAGATTACTCTTGAACTATTCAATGCTAACCGCTGTGCCATTGAGCTGAAGGCAGGACGCAGGGTTGGCCAGCTGGTGTTTGCGGAAATGGATGATATAGCCATGAAACCATACAATGGAAAATATCAGGGGCAGAGGGGAGCCACCGGGTCGCGGGTATATATGGACTGATGGTTTTGCCCAACGGTTGCGGACAGGACAATACATGGCAGCGAAGGTCCGGTCATTGATTGACGGAAGATATGGGGGCATGATATGATAGTACCAGTTATAAGGTTCGGCGGAGAATAAAATAAAAAACAAGTTGAAAAGGAGAAATGACATGGCATTCTATTTTGAGGAACCTTCCCGCACGTTCAGCGAGTATCTTCTGATTCCAGGCTATTCATCCACCCAGTGCATCCCTTCCCAGGTGAGCCTGAAGACGCCTCTGGTAAAATATAAGAAAGGAACGGAACCGGACATAACCATTAATATCCCTATGGTTTCTGCCATCATGCAGTCTGTATCGGATGACAGGATGGCCATTGCCCTTGCACAGGAAGGCGGAATTTCCTTTATATACGGGTCCCAGGCCATTGAGAAGCAGGCTGAGATGATTCACAAGGTGAAGCGGTATCGGGCCGGTTTTGTGGTAAGCGATTCCAATGTATCGCCGGATATGACGCTGGCGGATGTGCTGGCCATCACGGAGGAGACGGGCCATTCCACCATTGCGGTGACTGCGGACGGAAAGCCCAACGGAAAGCTGTTAGGCATTGTCACCAATAAGGATTACCGTGTCAGCAGGATGGGACCCGATACCAAGGTAAAGGACTTTATGACAACGCTGGAGAATTTAGTTTATGCCGACGAGTCTACCACCCTGAAGGAAGCCAATGACATCATCTGGGAGCACAAGATTAACTGTCTTCCACTGGTGAACAGGAACCAGGAGCTGGTGTACCTGGTTTTCCGCAAGGACTATGACACCCATAAGAAGAATGAAAACGAACTCATTGACAGCTCCAAGCGGTATATGGTGGGAGCCGGTATTAATACAAGGGATTATGCGGAGCGTGTGCCTGCCCTGCTGGAGGCGGGAGCGGACGTGCTGTGCATTGACAGCTCTGAAGGCTTTTCCGAGTGGCAGAAGATTACCATTGACTATATCAGGAAGAATTACGGGGATTCGGTGAAGGTAGGAGCCGGCAACGTGGTGGACGGAGACGGATTCCGGTTCCTGGCAGAGGCGGGAGCTGATTTTGTCAAGGTGGGAATTGGCGGCGGCGCCATCTGTATTACCCGCGAACAGAAGGGAATCGGAAGAGGACAGGCCACAGCCCTGATTGAGGTGGCAAAGGCCAGGGACGAGTATTATAAGGAGACAGGCGTATACGTGCCCATCTGTTCAGACGGCGGCATTGTACACGATTATCATATCACGCTGGCACTGGCCATGGGCGCTGATTTCATCATGCTGGGACGGTACTTTGCCAGGTTTGACGAAAGCCCTACCAAGAGAGTGAATGTCAATGGAAGCTACATGAAGGAATACTGGGGCGAAGGCAGCGCCAGAGCCAGGAACTGGCAGCGGTATGATATGGGCGGGGATAAGAAGCTGTCCTTCGAGGAGGGCGTGGACTCCTTTGTTCCATACGCCGGAAGCCTTAAAGACAATGTAAATCTCACTCTGAGCAAGGTGCGCTCCACCATGTGCAACTGCGGAGCCCTTACCATTCCGGAGCTCCAGGAGAAGGCAAAAATCACCCTGGTATCATCCACCAGTATAGTGGAAGGCGGGGCGCATGATGTTATGCTGAGGGATAAGAGATAGAGGATAAGAACCAAAAGATAAGAGTCAAAAGATAAGAGACGCGGTTATCAGGCGGCTGATAAGAGTGAGGCGGTGCCGGGCATTGTACCCGGCACTTGTTTTGGTTTGCGCACCATGGACGCGCTCTAACGGGTGAAAGTCCCAAACGTACCCAGGTATCGGGGAAGTGTATAGCTGAACAACAAGGGTGTCCATCGTGAGGTGGAATCTGAAGGATGGACTTATGTCAATACTTTGGACACAAAAAGTTGAAAGTTTATTCTGCCTTTTTAATTCTTCCTCCTCCTTCTGCTGTGGTATCATATAGCCGATGGCACTATGGATTCTCTTACGGTTATACCAGCCCTCTATGTACTCAAGGATTGCCCTCCGGGCTTCTCTGAAATCCTGATATGTGTGGAGATAGATATCTTCCTTTTTCATTACGGAATGGAAGGATTCTATGCAGGCATTATCATAGGGATTCCCTTTACGGCTGAATGAATGGAGTATCCCATGGCGGCTCAGGTACCTTTCACTTCAATGTCATTTCAGTAAGTCAAAACTTACTTTGAGGGCGTGGGCCTTGCCGACCATATTACCGTCCACAGCCAGACAGGCGACACGGTGGAACACGCAGCGGAAGCCGTCGGATGCAGCCCTGCCGAAATCGCCAAGTCGCTGACCTTTCTTGTGGACGGCAAGCCTGTTATGCTTGTCATGGCGGGGGACACAAGGGTAAACAGCTCAAAATTCAAAGCCTACTTTCACCAAAAACCCAGCATGGTTCCTTATGAACAGGTAGGGGAGTTGATCGGACACCAGCCGGGGGCAGTTTGCCCCTTCGCAATCCGTGAGGACGTGACCGTCTACGGGATACTCACCATGATTGGCGCGATGGCAACAGGATTTTTGATCGTAAAGTTCAAGATGAAAAATGTCCTGGGGAGTGTTTACGGCATCCGCGTTTTGATTTCGCTGTTTATGCTCCTTTTCCCCAAGGGGTTTGCCTTTGCCATCATCATAACGGGATTTTTAGGCATTACAGGTGACTCAACGGTTCCGCCCACAGCGGGGCTGATTACAAAGCAGTTTGGAGCCTTTTTCAGTTCGTGGCTGGGCGGGTGCTGCTTCACAACCTATGGGAACTATACGCTCCCTTGGGTCGTGAATACCGTCCTTTGCCTGATTGCGTCAGTAGCGAGCTTTTCAATTAAGGAGGAAACTGTATGAAACAGTACATTGGGCCGGAACCAAAGAAACCAATCTAGTATAACTCGATTTTAATAAGTTTACATTATTATCCTGAAAACCAAGGGAAACGTGCGCCCAAAGCACGGACACGTAAGCCAAGAAATCAGATTACTACCAATGCTTAAATTGTAAGCTTATTTAAATCGAGTTATACTAGTATCATTTGAGTATCAGTCGAGGCCCGCGAGGGCCTTGTGGATTGAAATTGATAGGGGGAAACATCCTGCACGTCATTGACTTGTCGAGGCCCGCGAGGGCCTTGTGGATTGAAATTGGGACTCCACGTAAGCTTTATTATCTGCCAACGCGTCGAGGCCCGCGAGGGCCTTGTGGATTGAAATTCCTCTGCGCAATGGACCAAAAGCAGCTAGGAAAAGTCGAGGCCCGCGAGGGCCTTGTGGATTGAAATCGGATGGATGACATTTGGTTGATAGAGCAGCTGGGTCGAGGCCCGCGAGGGCCTTGTGGATTGAAATTGAAGGAGATCCAGAAATGTTCAGATGCCGGAGGTCGAGGCCCGCGAGGGCCTTGTGGATTGAAATCCTAATGACGGCAGCGAGATGGATTATCATAGCAGTCGAGGCCCGCGAGGGCCTTGTGGATTGAAATAAGTTACCTTATATACCTAATAGCTGTCTTTTCTGTCGAGGCCCGCGAGGGCCTTGTGGATTGAAATCCCTCCGGGCATACCCGGTAATATGCCTTGCGGAGGTCGAGGCCCGCGAGGGCCTTGTGGATTGAAATTTATCACTCATCTGCCATCACCTCCACGGACATGGTATGGAGTCGAGGCCCGCGAGGGCCTTGTGGATTGAAATCATAATCTTGTCATAGCAATCTGGACATACTTCAGTCGAGGCCCGCGAGGGCCTTGTGGATTGAAATAATTGTCATAAATCTGTTACCTCCTTCTTTCCCCGTCGAGGCCCGCGAGGGCCTTGTGGGTTGAAATCATCTGGAAAAATACATGAAGCCGTAACGCCTAATGGTCGAGGCCCGCGAGGGCCTTGTGGATTGAAATTTATCACATCAATCTGTGCCTGTAAATCTGCTATGTCGAGGCCCGCGAGGGCCTTGTGGATTGAAATCACCCACTTTTTTGCTATGTAACCTGTAATCAAGTCGAGGCCCGCGAGGGCCTTGTGGATTGAAATCATATCTATGCCAATCGTTCGGATTTCCTCCGGTAATGTCGAGGCCCGCGAGGGCCTTGTGGATTGAAATTGTATTTCATCGACCGCCTGCTCGTATGAGCTGGTCGAGGCCCGCGAGGGCCTTGTGGATTGAAATTCCAGAACGTGCTTTTAATGGCATAATCAAGGGCGTCGAGGCCCGCGAGGGCCTTGTGGATTGAAATTGTATAGGCTGCAGCTGCAACAGATGTTACCTGGGGTCGAGGCCCGCGAGGGCCTTGTGGATTGAAATCCACCATTTTTTTACGAACAGCACATCCGCTGAAAGTCGAGGCCCGCGAGGGCCTTGTGGATTGAAATTTCAAAACCCGCATATGCAGTTGCTATCTGTTTGTCGAGGCCCGCGAGGGCCTTGTGGATTGAAATCCTCCATATTGGCTTACTAATACCTTTTTAGTCGTCGAGGCCCGCGAGGGCCTTGTGGATTGAAATATATGACCTAATAGACACAGAGGAAAATCGAAAGTCGAGGCCCGCGGGGGCCTTGTGGATTGAAATTTCTGGAAATTCTTAAAATCACGGTTATCCCAATGTCGAGGCCCGCGAGGGCCTTGTGGATTGAAATATAACATGCTTTATATACATATGCTTTTCCTTTCCACCACTGCTGGATATGTGGTTTATTTTAGCTGGCTGATTTCGTGATAGGCTTCCAGAATACCATTTTTGGCTGCTTTTTATACAGTATCAATATCAACCCAATACCAACACTCACCCAATACCACCCCAATACCACCCCAATACTAACACCAATTCTTAATCATGCAGAACCATTAGGCAATTGCGAAACTCACTGACCAGAATTTATGCACATCGTATAGGAATGAATCTAAATTGAATATATTAAGCAAGATATTTTGTGCAAGGTGAATATAAAAATTCAGAGTTTCGTAATTACCTAATGCAGAACCATTTATGAAAGGAGAGGGAAAAGCCATGAAACAGATGTCATTATTCGATGACAGAGAAGTATACAATCCCCTGGCCAGCAGGCTGCGTCCGGATGACCTGGATGGATTTGTGGGACAGGAGCATCTTTTGGGAAAGGGGAAGCTGCTGCGCCAGCTCATAGAGCAGGATAAGATTCCATCCATGATTTTCTGGGGGCCTCCCGGCGTGGGTAAGACCACACTGGCGGGAATCATTGCAAAGCGGACCAATGCCCAGTTCATTAATTTCAGCGCTGTTACCAGCGGTATCAAGGAAATCAAGGAGGTCATGGCCCAGGCTGAGAACAGCCGGAGGATGGGAATTAAGACTCTTTTATTTGTGGACGAGATACACCGTTTTAATAAGGCTCAGCAGGATGCATTTCTCCCTTATGTTGAAAAGGGAAGCATCATTCTGATTGGGGCCACCACGGAGAATCCTTCCTTTGAGATAAACAGCGCTCTCCTGTCACGGTGCAGGGTCTTTGTGCTCCAGGCATTGACGGAGGATGACCTGGCCCGCCTTATAAAGAACGCGCTTAAAAGTCCTAAAGGACTGGGCTATTTGAACGTGGAAATCACGAACCATATGATCGAAATGATTGCCGGGTTTGCAGACGGGGATGCCAGGACGGCTCTGAACACCCTGGAAATGGCAGTGACAAACGGGGTAATCAGTCCGGATAAGACCACGGTCACAGAGGATGTGTTGAAGCAGTGCATCGGAAAAAAGAGTCTTTTGTACGATAAGAAAGGGGAAGAACACTACAACCTTATATCCGCGCTCCACAAGTCCATGCGCAATTCTGACCCGGACGCAGCCGTATACTGGCTGGCGCGTATGTTGGAAGCTGGGGAGGATCCTCTGTATGTGGCCCGCAGGCTGGTCCGTTTTGCCAGCGAGGACATAGGGATGGCGGACAGTCAGGCACTGACGCTGGCAGTGTCTGCCTACCAGGCCTGTCATTTTCTGGGAATGCCCGAATGTAATGTACATCTGAGCCACGCCGTAATTTACCTGTCCATGGCGCCTAAATCCAACTCCGCCTATATGTCCTATGAATCCGCCAAGGCAGACGCCCAGAACATGCTGGCGGAGCCGGTGCCCCTTACCATACGCAACGCTCCCACCGGACTCATGAAGGACCTGCATTATGGCGACGGCTATGTGTATGCCCATGATACAAAGGAAAAGATAGCCCGGATGCAGTGCCTGCCGGACTCCCTGGAGGGAAGAAAATATTACCGTCCTACGGACCAGGGCGCGGAAGAACCTGTAAAAGGCAGGCTGGAGGAAATCAGAAAGTGGAAGAGGGGGGAATAAAACCCACTGGCTGCTCCCTCCAACCGTCCCATATCCCGTTCAATAAGTTAAACAATCATCAGTTCCTTTGTCATGGTATTCAGGGATTCACAGCCCTTTTCCGTAATCACGATTAAATCCTCTATGCGTATGCCAGACCTTCCCGGCAGGTAAATGCCGGGCGGTCCGGGATTATGTGGACAGCCTCGCAATCCCCCAGGATTTTTCGGTTGAGGACAACGGCCATATCGTTGTAAAGGCTGCCGGGAAAACAGCGCATGCCGCCTTTCCCGAGGGTTCTGACAGCGCGGCGGTGAAGCTGGCCCGTGTGCTGGCCGGAGCCCCCTTCCTGACAGAGAAGGAAAAAGCCTGCTTCCGGTTCCCGGACCAGGGATTTGCTGATTATTATGGGGAAGGTATGGGCATCGGCTTTGAGGGTGGACTGTCCGGCAGGCTTACCCTGGCGGGAGGCATGGCCAGGACAGAGAGGGGACGGTTCATACAGAATTTTAATATCCGTTATCCGGTGACGGCCGACGCGGAAGCACTGGTGCGGCAGATGAGCGCGATAGCCGGAACATACGGGTGGATTCTGGACTGGAACCGGGATAACCCGCCCTGTGTCATTGACCCGGAAAGCCCGGTGGTAAGGGAGCTTACGTCCCTGTGCTGCCAGGTGCTGGGGACAGAGGCAGAAGCCTGCTCCATGGACGGCGGCACCTACGCCAGGAAGCTGCCAAATGCGGTCGCCTTTGGGCCGGGCATCCGGGGACAGAAAAAGCCCTGTCCTCCGGGCCACGGCGGCGGCCAGCCGGACGAATGCGTGAAGATTGAAAATCTCACCAATGCCATGGAGATATACATAGAAGCCCTTAAACGGCTGGATGTTCTGATAGGGGGATAACACATCCCCTGTTTTCTCCTCCTTATTTTGACCGTAAATATTAAGAAAGCCGTCAGGTCTCTCCCGGCTCTTACGTGCTATACTAAAACCACCACAACCTGCGCCGGGCGCGCAGGTTTGCAGGAACATGTATATAAAAGGAGGTTTGTGAGGGATTGGAAGAGAACAGGGAGAAAAAGGAAAAGACAGGCTTTATGGCCCAGGGCAGATCTGTGCTTATCGCACTCATCGCTGCGCTCAGCGCCATTATCTGCGTCAGCATCTTTACAGGCGGACTGGTGGATTATAAGAAGAACGGCGGGGGAAGCGGAATCACGGCCACCGGTTCTGCCAGCTGTGATTTTGAGTCGGACTTGATTGTGTGGAGAGGCAGCTTTTCTGTCCATGGGAATACGCCCAGGGATGCCTACGCCATCATCAAGAAGGACGCGGAACTGGTAAGGCAGTATCTGAAGGAGAACCAGGTGGCGGAGGATGAGATGATATTCAGTTCCGTCAACATTTCCCAGACCTATACATCCAGATACGATGACGAGGGCAAATACCTGGGAGATGAGCCGGACGGATATGATCTGACCCAGAGTCTGACGGTTTCATCCTATGATATTGACAAGGTAGAAAATATTTCCAGGGATATCACTAAGCTGATTGAATCAGGAGTGGAGTTCGAGTCTGAGCTGCCGGAGTATTATTACACCAAGCTGGATGAGGTGAAGCTGGATCTGATTGAGAAAGCCACTGCCAATGCAAAGGAGCGCATTGATATCATGTCTGCCGGTTCAGGTGCAAAGGCAGGCAAGCTGTTAAGCGCGGCCCTGGGCGTGTTCCAGATTACTGCAAAGAATTCCGGGTCGGAATCCTACAGCTACGACGGATACCTGGACACCAGCTCCCGGTATAAGACTGCCAATATTACGGTGAGATTGAATTACGCGGCGGAGTAGCCAATGCAATCAGATCGGCAAACGGGCTGTTTGGGAATATAATCTGTTCCCAAACAGCCCGTTTTGTATTGTTTATCCAGACATAAATTAGTAGCCGGCATTCATAATCTGATATACCTTATCCGGCATTCATCAGGCGGCTGGCTGTCCCAGTGGTTTTATCTTATCCAGATAAATCTTGCGGAACAGGACGGAGCTGAGCACCACGGAGGTGATTTCAGCCAGAGGCAGGGAGAGCCACACTGCATGCAGCCCAAAGGTCCGGGCAAAAAACCAGGCCAGGGGAAGGATACATACAAGCTGTCTGGCTGCGGATATAATCAGGCTGTATACGCCGTTGCCCAGAGCCTGGAACACGGATCCCACTATGATGCAGTATCCTGCGAACAGGAAGCTGAGGCTGATGATCCGCAGGGCGGGGACGCCGATGGACAGCATTTCCTCGTCTGCCTGGAAGAGCGTGAGCAGCTGGGGCGTCATAAGGTGGAACACCATCAGTCCGATGAGCATGATGCCCATCGCGATGCCGATGCTCAGCCAGACCGTTTCCATGATGCGTTTTTTGCTGCGGGCCCCGTAGTTGTAGGCCACAATAGGTATCATGCCGTTGTTCAGTCCGAATATGGGCATGAAGATAAAGCTTTGAAGTTTGAAATATACTCCGAATACGGCTACGGCTGTTTCGGAAAATCCAATCAGGATTTTATTCATTCCAAAGGTCATGACAGAGCTGATGGACTGCATGATAATGGAGGGCACGCCTACCTGGTAGATAATGGAAATAGTTCTCCAGTTAGGGGTGAACGATCTGAAATTAATCCGTACCTCCTTGTTCTTGGCATGGTTCAGGATGAGGGCCAGGAACATGGCCACAATCTGGCCGAATACAGTGGCGGCGGCAGCTCCCTGGATTCCCATTTTCGGCACTCCAAACAGGCCAAAGATAAGAATGGGGTCCAGTATAATATTGATAATGGCGCCGGTGCCCTGTGTAATCATGCAGTAAAAGGTCTGGCCCGTGGACTGAAGAATACGCTCGAACATCATTTCACCAAATAGCCCGAAGCTGAAGATGCAGACAATCTGAAGATATTGTACGCCGTATTCAATGATGACCGGGTTGTTTGTCTGGCTCTCAAAGAACAGCCTGGAGCCGAACAGGCCGAAGACTGCGAAGGCCAGGAAACTCAGGAAGGCCAGGAACAGGCCGTTGACAGCAGCCAGATTGGCCGCCTTTGAATTTTTCTCCCCCAGGGAACGGGACAGCAGGGCGTTGACGCCCACACAGGTTCCGGCAGATACTGCAATCAGCAGGTTCTGGATGGGAAATGCCATGGATACCGCAGTCAGGGCAGCCTGGTTAATCATGGATACAAACACGCTGTCCACGATGTTGTACAGGGCCTGCACCAGCATGGAGATAATCATGGGCAGGGACATGGATATGAGCAGCTTATTAATGGGCATGACGCCCATTTTGTTTTCTTGTGACATGTAGTGCGACTTCCTTTCTCATTTGTGCATGAAAGATATTGTAACATTACTTATAACGGTAAGTCAATGACATATGGGGGTATAAAATGCTGGACATTGAGCTTTGTTTGTGCTATATTTAAAATAGTAATAATTACTATTATTGACGATGAACAAGAGAAGGGGGAAACATAATGGCAGTATACCGTTGCAGATTCTGTGGTTCTATTTATGATGAGGAAAAGGAGGGGGTACCGATATCCGATTTAAAGGTCTGTCCCGTGTGCATGGTCACGGCCGACAAGCTGGTGAGGGCAGAGGATGGAACGGGGGGAGGAAAGACTCCGGACAGGGAGAAGGAGGAGCCCGTTAAAAAGCAGGAGACACGGGAAACATGCAAAGACTGCGGCGGCAGAACAGGGGAAGCTGAGTCCTATGACCCTGAGTATGCCAGGACTCAGACCGACGCCCGCTATATGGACGAGATTCACGAGATGGCCGTGAAGGGACAGTCCATCATTGCTGCCATGGGAACCCAGATGCCCATGCCGGGCTGGGACGACATCCTGTTTCTGGGGGCTCAGCTGAATCCCATGCCGTTGGACGAACACGCCCCGGTAAAGACAGAAACCATTATAGGAAAACATGCGGCGAAGCCCATGGTGCTGGACCATCCGGTTTATATTTCACACATGTCCTTTGGCGCCCTTTCCAGGGAGACAAAGACAGCGCTGTCCAGGGGAAGCGCCATGGCACGCACAGCCATGTGCTCCGGCGAGGGAGGCATTCTGCCGGAGGAGAAGGCGGCGGCCTACAAGTATATATTTGAATATGTTCCCAACCAGTACAGTGTGACGGATGAGAACCTGAGGGAAGCAGACGCCATTGAAATAAAAATCGGGCAGGGCACAAAGCCGGGCATGGGAGGCCACCTGCCTGGAGGCAAGGTGACGCCGGAGATTGCGGCCATAAGGAATAAGCCTTTGGGGCAGGATATCATCAGTCCGTCGCGTTTCCCGGGCATTGACACAAAAGAGGATTTGAAGGGCCTGGTGGACAGGCTGCGCCTGGTATCCGGCGGACGGCCCATCGGCATCAAGATTGCGGCGGGAAGGATTGAGAAGGATTTGGAATTCTGCGTCTATGCCGGACCGGACTTTATTACCATTGACGGAAGGGGAGGGGCGACCGGAGCCAGCCCTAAGATTATCAGGGATTCTACCAGCGTGCCCACGATTTATGCCCTTTACAGGGCCAGAAAATACCTGGACCAGACAGGCTGCGGCGCCCAGCTGGTGATAACGGGCGGTCTGCGAGTATCTTCTGATTTTGCAAAGGCACTGGCTATGGGCGCGGACGCAGTGGCCATTGCTTCCGCTGCGTTGATGGCAGCCGCCTGCCAGCAGTACCGCATATGCGGCACCGGAATGTGTCCCGTGGGCGTGGCGACCCAGGACGAGAGGCTGCGCAGCCGCTTTAAGGAGGATGCGGCCGCGCAGAGAGTGGCTAATTTCCTCAGGGTATCTCTGGAGGAGATAAAGACATTTGCCAGGATTACGGGGCATGACAACATTCACGATATGGATGTGGACGATTTATGCACAGTCAGCAGGGAGATATCGGAATTTACCAATATACGCCATGCTTAAGGGCGGTCAGGAACAATATTCCCCGTATACCTTTTCAAAAATTTCCACATGCAGCCGTTCGTCCAAAATAATACGCCTTAAGTTTTCAGTGATATTTTCATCCCGTATGTAGGAAATCTGGTGCTGGTATTTGCTGATGGCTGCCTTTTCTCCGTCGATGACATTGCGCATCAGGGTCCGCAGCTCTCCGGGATACTGGTTGCAGCTGGGGGACCAGTATATCTTTTTACATCCGTGCTGGGTCCACAGCCGCGGTTCCTCCCCCAGCTGCAGGGCTAGTTTTCCAAATATATCCAGATGATGCATTTCCACGATGCTGACCTTGTGGAATACGGCGCTGACATCTGGATTGTATCCGGTAATCAGATGATTGAAGACATAGAGGGATATGGCGGACATCTCTGAATTGTTTCCGCCTATGTTGTCCAACATCACCCTTGCGTAGGCCGGATTCACGGATTCTGCCCTGACGGGTGGATAGGGTGCATCGGAGGAATACTGAAAATCATGGATGGATAACATCATGAGCTCCTTTATATGTATAGTAGTTTCCATATTGCAGTTTATGCCAGGCGGAGCAAAAATATGATATGCCGGGACCTGCTTTCCAACCGTTTCATGGAATGGCGGCAGACTCTTTCAATTATCACAATAAATATTCAGACATGGGATGATTTATAGTCAAATTATCTAAAATTCATCCCGGATAAACATTTGTCCTTGACTTTGAATCAGTGATGTACTATTTTAGTAAATAAATAATCAACAGCAATGAAAGAGACTCTGGCCTGAGAAATGTGACAGGAAGGGGGCGTCACCGACTGAGAGCGCCGCCGGGCAGGACTGGGCTAAGGGAACACTCTGGAGCTGGTATATCGAAGCGGTCAGGGCCTGAACCGGAAGATGCCGGGCAGAAGAGGGCTGATAGTAGGTATATCCGTTGTACACGTTACGTACGTAGAGAGGGGAGCTGGAAAAGCAGGGAAGTTTGCTGCGGGACCAGGTCTCAATGCGGGTGGTACCGCGGGAAATGTCTGAATTTAATCCCGTCCCGGAATGCAGTTACTGTGTTCCGGGGCGTTTTGTTTGCCCAGCATGGGCGTTTTCTAATGGGTGAAAGTCCCAAGTGCGCGT
>ENA-ORUW01001070-ORUW01001070.1-human-gut-metagenome-genome-assembly--contig:-NODE-1070-length-21390-cov-15.092383_pt1 | contig 21390 bp, 30 predicted proteins | sample MGYA00242088_ERZ509227 | MGnify/ENA primary metagenome ERZ509227 (study PRJEB26280, sample SAMEA2338816) | human gut metagenome | biome: human gut; feature: human-associated habitat; material: faeces... | reverse complement strand
ACGAAGCAAGAAAACCCAGTAAAATCAATGGGTTTCGGCATTTAACAAATGTCTAGTATTTCGAATATGAAAGGAGATAAAAGACTATGAAATTAAGCGAACTTATGAAAGGCTATACGCCAAAAACAGACTATGAAGGATGGGTAACAAATGACGATTATGTATTCGCGATCGACTTGGCACCAGGAGGTAGCGAGCCTACTGCAGAAAAAGACTTTGCGGTTGTCGAAATTGGCATTGCCGGACTGGATGCACAGTTGAATCCTGTAACTCAGGACAAGCAGTACATCCGTGCTGGGCAGAGCACAACGAAGACTGGAACACAGAGATCATTCGCTGTAACAGGAGACAGATACGTTGGGGATGAAGCGCAGGACTTCTGCCTGTCGCATGCTATGAAATACGGTACAGGCAGTGGCGTGGTGACGAACTATGTATACTTTAATATCCTTACAGGAAAGGGAGAGAAAGGGCAATGCTCGATTATCGTGAACAGCGATGGATCAGGAAATGCAGGTGAGTCATCCGCTGTAGATATCGAGTTTAAGAAAATTGGATCAAATCCGGCAGAATATACCTACTCTGCTGCATGAACTGAATCAAAACCAACATTAATGAACATTGGAATGGAGGAAGAACCAGATGAGAATGATAACGGTGGAGTTGCAAGGACAGAAAGTACAGGCAGATCTTCTGAATCCGGAAGTGATGAAGAGATTTGAGGATGGATTTGAAAGAGCCGTTAAAAAAATTGAAGAGTCAACCTCATGCGAGAAAGGCTCGGGAGGAATCATGGCACAGTGCGAGGCTGTAATTGGATATGTTACGGAAATATTCGGAGAGCTTCAGGCTAATAGGGTGTTTGGTAGCGAGACAGATTTACTATCATGCATAGATGTTCTGGGGGAGATGCAATCGCTGTATGCTGATCAAGTGACCCCGCTTATCAGGCAAAAGACTGATGATATCATTAAAAAGGCAAAGAGAGCGAGCGGGAGTGATGCATCATAATGCGCTGCGATATCCTTACACGCGCTCTCCCAGTAACCGTGAATATTAGCGGAATGGAGTATCCTATTAACTGGGACTTTCGCGTAGGTATCCAGTTCAATGATCTGCTAAGGAGCAGCATACCAGAGGAACGGAAGTTTGTTGATATGCTGTCCCTCTACTATCCGAATATCCCAAAGGACATTGATAAGGCGGTGGATCAGATCAAGTGGTTTTACCGATGCGGAGATGTACTGGAGGAGGAAAATAAAAAGGCGCCTGCGAAGCGGCGTTACCAGCAGCGGAAATCAAAGGATCCTGCCTATGTGTTTTCGCAGGACGCAGCGTATATCTATGCGGCATTCCGAGAACAGTACGGCATTGACTTGACACAAGTGGAAAGTCTGCACTGGTGGAAGTTTATGGCACTCTTTGAGTCACTGGATGAGGACACGAAGATGAGTCGTATCATGTATTACCGACAGGCAAGCACATCCGGAATGCCAAAGAGCAGGCGGTCATTTATTAATGAGATGAAGAAATTATACCGAATACGCGATGGAAGCGAGGGAATGACGCTTGCACAGCGGAATCAGAACTGGAAAGATTATATCAAGGAAAGATTCAAATAGGGGTAAGGCATGACAGGGTACGTTCCTGTTGCCCCTAAAATAAGCAATTGAGGCGTGGCGAAAGGCCATGCCTTTTTTGCGTCACGAAAAGGAGCGTGATGTAGTTGGCGAGTGACGGCGCTATTAAAATATCAACGGAACTGGATAGTGCACAGGCTGAGAAGGCTATGTCAAAATTCGGGAGAATGGCAAAGACCGGACTAAAAGGCATAACTGTAGCCGCCGCCGCTGCTGGCACAGCAATCGCGGGCATTACGGTATATGCTATCAGGACAGGCATAGAATTCGAGTCAGCGTTTGCAGGGGTAAAGAAGACCGTAAACGCAACGGATGAGGAATTACAGGGATTTCGCGATAGCATACGCGGTATGGCAAAGGACATCCCGCAATCTGCCGCCGCCATATCGGAAGTTGCAGAAGCAGCGGGGCAACTGGGAATCAAGAATGACTACCTGATGGATTTTACGCGAACGATGTCTGATCTTGGAGTGGCTACGAACATGTCGTCAACGGAGGCCGCCACATCCCTTGCCCGTCTTGCGAATATTACACAGATGCCACAGGAGAAGTTCAGCAATCTTGGATCCACAGTCGTTTCGCTTGGAAATGGCCTGGCGACAACTGAATCTGAAATTGTTGAAATGGGACTTCGGCTAGCAGGAGCAGGGAAACAGGTAGGCATGAGTGAGGCGCAGATACTTGGCCTGGCCGGGGCGTTGTCAAGTGTTGGAATCGAAGCAGATGCCGGTGGTTCGGCCATGTCCACGGTTATGTCAAAAATACAGCTTGCAGTAGAGCAGGGGGGCGATTCATTAGAGCAATTTGCTGATGTTGCCGGTATGAGCGCGGAGGATTTTAAGACGGCATTTGAAAACGATGCGGCTGGAGCGATCGTATCATTCATTACGGGGCTTGGGACAATGGAAAGCCGTGGGAAGAGCGCGATCGGTACCCTAGCGGATATGGAAATTACAGAAATACGGCAGAGGGATGCGTTGCTGAGATTATCCGGCGCCGGGGATGTATTGTCTAAATCTTTAGGAATTGCTGCTCAGGCATGGGATGATAATAATGCATTGACTAATGAGGCGGAACAACGATATGAGACGTTGGAAAGTCGCCTTCAGATACTGAAGAATAATGTGGATGACTTCGGTATCAGCATATATGATAGCCTGAGAGACCCTATCAAGAATACTGTGAATGAGTCAATTGGCTATGTAGAACGCCTGCATGAAGCATTTAATGCGGGCGGGCTTAAAGGTGTTGTCTCTGAACTTGGCAGCGTGTTTGACGATGTCACGGATAATATTGCGGGAACCAGTGAAGCAGCGGCAGGAATTATTGAGCCGCTTAAAGATATAGCCTCTGCGGGTGCGGGTCTGGCCAAGACGACACTTCCGTTAACAGCTGACGGATTAAGGCTTGTGGCTGAGAATTCACGTACAGCAATTCCTGTTATTTTAAGTTTGGTATCTGCGTACAAAGGTCTTAAGATAACGAAAAGTTTGGGCGAATCCACGTCTAAACTTGGTAAGGCGGTAGAAAAAGGAACCTCTTGGTGGAAGAATGCCAATACAGTAATAGGACGATATGCGGAACAAATGGAAGCGGCAAAATATACTGGCCGAATGTATAACGTTGAATTGTCAGAAGGACAATACCTACTGGGATTGTTCCAAGGAAAAGTAAAGCTTGCTGAAGCTGGAACAAAACTGTTTTCCCAGGCGCAGAAAGCACTTGGAGCGGCTATTGCCAGTAATCCGATTGGCACGGCCGTTGTGGCAATGTCAGCAATGTATGCGGTTGGAAAGCTGATAGAATCTCAAGTTACAAAGCAAACTGAGGCCGAGATCAAACATTCAAAAGCACTGAAAGATTCGGCAAAGGCGGCAGAGGAAAACCGGAAGAAAGCCCAGGAACGGCGCCAGTCTTATGAGGAACTGGTGCAGACCCAGAATGAGCAGGCGGCCGGTGATATTGCCCAGCTGGACAGGCTGGCCAGTCTGAACAGCGAATTAAACAGTATTGTAGATGCAAACGGTCATGTAAAAGAAGGGGAGGAAGAAAGAGCCGCATATATCACATCGCAGTTATCCAATGCGCTAGGCATTGAGATATCAATGACTGATAGCCAGATTACTAACTATCAGGAACTACAGACTGAGATACAGAATCTTATACAACAGAAGCGAATAGATGCGTTAATGTCGGCGCAGCAAGCCAAGTACGAAGAGGCAGCCGCAAATCAGATGAAGGTGGCCGCGGATGCATCAGCGAACCTTGCAGCGATGAAGCAGGCGGAGGCAGATATTGATGCCGAACAGGCGGAGTTAGACAACCTTAAAACTCAGAAGGCACAGGCAGTAATTGATGGAGACAAGAGGTTAGTAAAAATACTTGATGAGAAAATCAAGAAGCAGAATGAGGATGTGGATTCTGCGAAGGCTGCCTTGAAAGACTCTCAGGAGGCATACAAGGAAAATACGGATCTGCTTGCCCAGTATGCGAATGACATAGACATGTATACAGCAATCGCAGAAGCGGCAGCCAGCGGCAATGCCGAGGCTATAGAATCTGCAATCGCGCAGATAACAGCAGGAATTAAGACGGCGAGCAACGCGACCAGGGAGGAATTGCAGAAACAGGTCGTAGATGTTGCAAATACGGAGTCTTACATACGTCAGGAAGTAGAGAATGGAACACCTGGATTTACCCAAGCGATGGTGGATCAGGCGCAGCAGTCAACAACAGCCGCCCTTGAGGAATTTGCAAAAGCAGCGCCACAGACAGCACAGGAATTATCTAAGGTACCTCCAGAGGCTGTTGCAGCGTTAGTGGCCGGAAATATGAAGGGGCAGTTATCTGCAGAAGCAAGCGGTGCAGTACAGGGGATGCTGGATCAATTTGACGACCTGGATGGAGAAACCAGAGAAGCGTTTGCGATGGCGATCTACGGCGCCCTGGAAGGTCTGGAGGGTTTTGAGGATTTAGCGGATCCTGCAAAAGAAGGTGCGGATGCATTCCTTGAGTCTCTTAAATCCGCATTGGATGAGCATTCCCCATCAAGAGCGACAGAAGAAATCTTCAGTCTGGCGATGGAAGGGGCGGAAAACGGCGTTATAAATGGACAGGAAGGCGTATTAACAGCGGCAGGAACATTTATTACAAGTTTCCTTGGTAAGTTTACAGAATCCAGCCTTGGAGAGACGTTGATGAGCATTGGATCAAATGTCATGAGTTTCTTTGGCCTTGGCGTGGGCTCTCAGAGTGAAAACTCCAGGGCTGCCGGGCAGGAAAATGCGAATGCGGCAAATGTCGGTGCTGGAAGTGTGAGCCCATTTGGAACTGGTGGAATCTTCGGTGCATTGTTTGGATCTGGCGTATCTGGACAGTCTGGTACTGCAAGAGGCGCAGGATCTGCCCTTGCAAGTAGCGCTGAATCCGGAGCCGGGAGTAAAAACCCGTCCGGAACTGGCGGTAATTTTGGATCCCAGTACGCATCTGGCGTTGGAAGCAAGTCCGGAGAAGCACAGAATCAGGGAGCGCTTTTGGGAAGCAGCGCGGAAGGCGGGGCAAGTACCGTAGATGGCAGCGGAGCCGGTTCTAATTTTGGTAAAGGTTTTGTACATGGCATTGGGGATTGGATCAGCAGTGCCGCATCAAAAGCCGCTGAATTGGCAAGTAGTGCGCTGAGCGCTGTAAAGGCGGCGCTTGGTATTGCCTCTCCGTCTAAAGAAATGAAGAAGGTCGGCAAATGGTTCGATGAAGGATTTCAAATTGGAATTGCTGACGGAGAAAAGAAAGCAGTATCCGCAGCAGAAGATTTGGCCGGAAACACTCTTGATGCATTAAACATGGATGGTCTGGCTGAAAGGATGCGTGATATAGATATCCCTGAGATGATGGCGAGCGTATATATGGCTGTGGACGATAAACAGGCCAAAGTTGCCAGCAATATGACGGCTTCGGTGGCGGCTAAAGAAAACCTGGCTTGGAAGGAACGGGATGCAGATACTAGTATGAGCCTATCCGAAGAAGATATAAAAAGGCTGGCAAGTGAATTCGCAAAATCTGCATCAGAAGAGATCTCTAAAGCAATGGATGGAATGGGAATATATGCCAGAGAAAGAGAAATATTCAGGCTGATCAGGGAGGTGTCAAATCAATGAAAGATATCTATTATGAAAATAGCGCAGGAATAAGACTGAATCTGCTTGCGCCTCCCTATCTGCTTCAGACTGGCGAGATTTTCGATACAAACTGGAATTATGATTATATTAACTTGAGATCAGGCGGAAGTAGGATTACTACATTCCGGAAGGATTTGGAGGAGCGTAGCCTTACCTTAAGCATTATCAATTATGGGCATGAAGAATTTGAGGCTGCTGTTGATAGATTCCATGATGTTACGGAATATGATGTACTACACGGTAGTCCTGGAAGGTTATATGTTGGGGACATGTATATGAGGTGCTACTTTATAACGTCCAAAAAATCTGAGTGGGAGCCTGATGCAAGTTATCTAGATAATGATGTGACTCTGGCTGCTGAATATCCTATGTGGATACGCGAAGAAGAGAACCAGTATCGAAAAGCAATTTCTAATCAAAGCGTGGCAGAATATCTGGATTATCCATTTGATTATCCGTTCGATTTTTTGGGTGGTGTTGCAGGAGTGGGATATATTAACAATGCTGGCGATGCGGCCTGCCATTTCCGTATGCTTGTATATGGACCCTGCATGAATCCGCGGATTATAATAGCGAATCATGCTTACGAGGTTGCTACGAAACTTGATGTCGGAGAGTACATGATAATTGATTCACGAGACGGTTCAGTAAACCGAATACGAAATAATGGATCTGCTGTAGACGAGTTTGATAACAGGAACAAAAAAGTGTCTATCTTCGAAAAAATTCCAAAGGGGGGCAGCCTTGTGTCGTGGGACGGATCTTTTGGCTTTGATATCGTGATATTTTATGAAAGAGGTGAGCCAAAATGGAATTAATTATTGCATCACCAGGCGGGAAAGAAATAGGATTTTGGAATGATGAGAAGGAATTAGATCTTGATGTAGGAGATACAAATGACTTTGAGATTACTATTCCGCTTGAAGGATGGAATACTGATCGTCTGGGATTTGGGACACAGATATTTATTCCAAATACCGAGTATGGCGGAATTATTGGAGATATTCAGACACGAACCAAAAGCGGAACGGTAGTACTTGCAGGAGATACATGGAGAGGGCTGCTGGCCCAAGAAATTATTGTGCCTCCAACGGGACAGGATTATTATACGATAAGCGGAGAACTGAATACTATAATCAGAACTTTGATGGGAAACAGATATGGAAGTCTGTTTTTTGTTCCGATAACTAGCACGGGAGTAACCGTACAAAATTATCAATTTGAACGCTATTGCACACTGCTGTCAGGAATTGAAAAATTGCTATATAGCAGTAATCACCGCTTAGACATCAAATACATGCAAGGTGATCCGGGACAGCCTGGATATGTACAATTACAGGCAGTACCCGTAGGGAATTATGTGGATAGAACAGAATTTTCCCAGGATTGCAAAGTACACTTCCAGGTAAGGGATTATCGTAGAGGTATTAACCACCTGATCTGCTTAGGGAAAGGCGAACTGAGAAACCGTACGGTCCTTAACCTCTATGTCCAGGAAGATGGAACAATAGGACAAACACAGCATTATAAGGGTCTGGATCATCGTGCGGCAGTATATGATTATTCTAGCGTAGAGGATGAATCTAAATTACAGGAAGATGGGATAAAACGATTAAGGGAACTTATGGATTATAAAGAGTGTGAAGTCAGTGTTGATGATATCTCGCTTGAGGTTGGAGATATTGTTTCAGGCAGGGATTATGTAACTGGAATATCCGTACAAAAACCAATTGTTCGAAAAATTCTCAAGATTGATAATGAAAAAGAAACGGTAGATTACAAACTTAAAGGAGATGATTAAAGATGTATAATATGCAATTAAATACTGGATATGCAGGAAAGCCGCATGTTACTGCCGAAAATTGTGCAGATTTAAACCGTGGAATAGTAGGATCTGATTCTTACGTACTTCCGGTCGGTGCACAATTTGAAGTTGAACTGGTAACTAATAACCTTCTTAAAATAAAGGATGGATGCGGATGCATGCAAGGTAGACAGGTATCTATTGCAAAAGGTCAGACTGATGAAATCACGATTGAGAATGGGACTCAAGGTGAAAAAAGAATAGATCTTGTCGTAATCAGATATAGCAAGAATGCTGACACTGGAATTGAGACGGCAATTCCTTTTTTGGTTAAAGGAATTCCATCTGAAAATAATCCGGTTAGGCCGGAACACCTAGAAGGAGATATTCGAGGCGGTGATTTAACAGCGGATTGGCCGTTGTATGAATTATATCTCGACGGAATATCTGTAACAAATGTGAAACCACTGTTTGATGTTCTTATGAGCGTTGATTCACTAAATAGAAATATGGCATCTATCTCCGGGATAAAAAAGATTGTCATGAAAAATATGATTATCAATACACATGGCGCATCTCCCGCAGCCGTAGCAACATTGGCAGATATTTTTGGCGAGTCGGGACTATCATCTGTGAATTGCTATGTTTATGCGGTTAATAACCACGAAGAGGCTAACCCATCCAGAATAACATCTGTTAGTATCCGGAGAAACGGACAGGTACTTATATATGTAGATGGCTCAAATACTAGTAATATGAGCGTTATGTTTGTCGGTATGATTATTGATGGCTAATCTATAGATTAATAAGTGTCATAATCTATATCAGCCGCCATATAAGAGTCCTGGGACGTAACGTTGATGCCACCATCTAATGATATCTCTGTACGGGCAACTCCGGGGAAAGATCCCGAAGATCCTATGCTAAGTATTCGATTTTTGGGGCGTAAAGCCTCTGGCAACGTAAACACAGTGGCAACCTTATTGGCTGGCAATGCTTGTATGCCGAGGTGCACATGTACTCGGATGCCGGAAGTATAATAGTAGCATCCTCCCCAATTGGGATAATTTTGTCCGGCTAGTGGTGTAAAACTGATAATATCCGCTGCGCTGACATTCAATTTTCTATTTAGTTGACCAATAAAAAATATGTAACTCGTAAACCAAGAGCCATGTCGGCTCTTATTTTTGTGCTCCGCCGGTGGTATTACCGGCAGAAAGGAAAAACTATGCAGTTAAATTTTAAGGATGGGACATCCCTCCAGGTCCAAAAGGTTGTAGAGTCCGGTGGTAGGCTGCAAGTCCTGGTAGCGGGTACGCAACCGGAACAGTTACGTACGCTCTTTACAGATCCTCTTAAGACTGGATACATGAAGGTAACAGAGAGGGGAGAGACGCTTGCAGAATACGCAGAATATACGGAATTTTACCGAACCGAAGAGTACACCGGAAAGATCTACGGAGTGGTTGTCAACCAGGTTGGGAAATCTGTGGAAGAACGTCTTGCAGAGACCGAAGAAAAGACAGATGAATTGATAGAGAATGCGAAAAATAATGGTCGGCAGATCACTGATTTACAACTGGCGGTCTGCGAACTCTACGAAGGAACGGGGGTATAAGGATGTCTTATTTTGCACGAGTATACGCAGATCTAATTACAAAAGAAAAGAAAACTGTAGAAGATGTACCGGAAGCATTACGGGAAGAGGTACGACAGATCTTGGCAGCAGAGACAGAAGATGAGAGCAGTGATTAAATGGCTGCTCTCATCAATAACTAAAATCGTGTTTCGGAAGGAGGTGGAAACTATGGCAGTGATTTATGCAACTTTGATCGTAAAGGGGAAAAAGTCGATCGACCAGGTACCGGAGAAAATTCGGGAACAGGTAAAAGAGATACTTGTGGATCTAGAAGTTCCAGAACTTGCAGAGTAGGGGGTGACAGGATGGAGCCAGAGATCGCAGTAGCCATCTGCTCTCTCATTGGCACTTTAGTTGGCAGCCTGGCCGGAATCATGACGGCAAACCGGCTGACCAATTACCGGATAGAGCAGCTGGAAGAAAAAGTAAGGAAACATAACAATCTGGTGGAGCGCATGATAGTAGTGGAACAGTCCACAAAATCAGCGCACCACCGCCTTGACGAATTAATAGCAGAAAGAGAGGATTAAGAGATGGAACAAGTTATGAATTATATCAAGCCGGAACTTATCGTAGTAGCAGTGGCACTGTACTTTATCGGCATGTGGCTTAAGCAGGCCGCATTTATCAAGAACAAGTACATTCCGCTGATCATCGGAGTTATCGCAGTGCTATTGTGCGCTATCTGGGTGCTTGGCACCTGTAGCTTCTCGTCCGGACAGGACATCGCGCTGGCGGTATTCACCGCAATTGTGCAGGGCATACTGGTGGCTGGCCTGAGTACGTATGTGAACCAGTTTATAAAACAATTGGGAAAGGACGAGTAATGTACACCTGGGAGATAGATGATCTTGTGCGGGCAAGAGGCAATATCCTGTCCGTGCAGGAGTACATACAGGTATGCCGCAGCCCGCAGGTAGATCACATTAAAAGAGATGGCGACATGATCCAGATATGGACCAGGGATGGGGGATACTGGAGAATCAAAATTAAAAAGTAGAATTTAGAGGACGAGCAATCGTCCTCTTTTAGTATGGAAAGGAGAAAAACGATTATGAAATTTGAACAGGCATTAAAAGAAATGAAGAACGGGGAAAAGGTAAAACTGCCATCTTGGGGTGGCTATTGGTATTGGGATTCGGACAAGGAAACGGTAATGATTCAATGTAGACCACAGGACAGTGATAATGGAGAATTACTTGATATCAGAGAAACACAGAGAGTTGAGTACACTCTTCTCAATGTGGCATCTGACGAATGGGAGATTGCAGGCGAAAAGAATTGCCCGGTACTTGGTGGAATCGCAACATTTTCGTTCGGTGAAGCGATCAAATATATGAAACGTGGAATGAAAGTGAAACGAAAAGGCTGGAACGGAAAGAGTCAGTACATTCAACTTGCTACCGGAATCTTATACAAGGCTGCATCTGGGGAGGTTGTGAATTGTGAACATGAAGCCATTGGTAATATGGCAGTAGCCTTTGTCGGTACATCCGGTGTACAGATGGGATGGCTTGCAAGCCAGGCAGATATGCTGGCAGAGGATTGGGTATTTGCAGATTAGTTGTGCAACATCGCACAGGAAGGAGATAGAACATGGGAACTTATAATGTACATGCAGGACACTGCCCTCAGGGGCAGGGAGCGAATGGAGCAGTAGGATTATTGCAGGAGTCAGTAGAAGACAGGAAAGTTAAGAACAGGGTCATCTCAGCATTGCAGTCAGCGGACCATGTAGTCTATGACTGTACGGATGACAGCAATTGTAACGTAAGCCAGAACCTCCGAAACATCGTTGCTAAGTGCAATGCACACTCGGTAGATCTGGACGTATCTATCCACCTGAATGCCGGAGGAGGCACAGGGGTGGAGGTCTGGTGTTATGATGGCAAGACGGCAGAAATAGCAGCAGTTATCTGTGCAAGTATCTCGAATGCGCTCGGTATTGCCAACCGGGGCGTGAAATATTCACAGGGGTTATATGTATTAAGGAACACCGTGGCTCCGGCCCTGCTGGTTGAGTGCTGCTTCGTGGATAATCAGAATGACTATAGCCATTGGAACGCTGATAAATGCGGTGATGCTATTGCTTCCGCCATTACGGGTAAAACTGTACAGGGTAATGCATCCACTCCAGTACAGAATCCGGCGCCGGTTCCGAATGCAGGATTTGACTTTGCAGGATGGGTAGGCAGACTACAGGCAGAATGTAATACTCAGGGATTTTCAAATCAGGAAGTAGATTGCATTCCCGGCCCGATCACTCTGGCCGGATGCCCGCTGATAAAACGTGGAGCGAGCGGTAATATTACAAGGCTTGTACAGGAGCGGCTGAACTCTTTGGGCTTCTGCTGTGGTGTAGATGGCGATTATGGCCGGGCTCCGTTCCATGAGACCTATGACGCTGTAATGGCATTCCAGAAAGCCAACGGTCTTGTGCCAGATGGCATCGTTGGACAAAAGACTTGGAGCAAGCTGCTCGGATTATCTTAATATTTACCTTTGGATATTTCTTGGTGTATACTGTTTATATGTATATACCAAGGAGGAAAGAATAATGTCGCAGGAAATATTTCAGAAAATATATGATATAATAAATACAAAGATAGGGGTGGCAGTTGCAACAGCGATTACAACTACCATCCTTAATATGATTTACAATATATGGCGCATGAATAAGGATCAAAGAATGAGGTTTGAAAACGTGATTGGCGATAAAATAGCAGAGGCTCTTGATTCAGTTAGAAATTTGGAGTTAAGAGTAAACATTCAAGAAATATATAATATGGAAAATCGTTTCGAAGAAAAAAATTTAGATATGTTTAATCCTGGGGCAATATATCCGAGTATTATGAATACTGCGCAGGAATTTGGAGACTTTCTTGAACAGGTAAATACGGCTAGAGAAAAGTATGATAAGTATTTAGATTATCAGACGGCTGCATATTTATATTATATGGAAAGATATAGCATGAATTTGGCAAAATATATAACAGATAACCAGCTATTAGATTTTCGACTTTCTGGTGCAGTTTTCTATATTGATTTACAGAAATGGCAAAAGAAGTATGATAAGTTGATAACAAAAAAGATAAATCGTCAGAAATGTCGTTTATATTCAAAAGATGGATGGAGGTGGGAGTTAGCCAAGAAAAGAGTTATGAATAAATTATGGAAAAAATCTGTTTTGTACGATGTGATAGAAGGAGTAAATACTCCACTAATCAATCTTGCTCGTGCTATTTTAAATCATGGAGACACGGATAAAGCAATGAAAGAATTAGATGAATATAATAAAAAACATCGATTTAAAAGAGGTTTATACAGTTTGTTTACTAAGCAGTAGCACAATTCTCGGAGTCATCAAAAAACTTCGGGAATCTTTCTTATCTAAATTGAGTAAGAGGGCTACACTGCGCTTGGATATTATACAGGAGCGGTAGAGTGCCCGGGAGTCTTCGGCAGTGGGGTAGAAGATGCTGTTCACAGATTCCAGCATGACATGAATTTGTACGAAGACAAGATCGCGGGCAGAAATGTGATGGATATGATGCTTAGACGGTTAGGCTGCATCTAGTACAGAGGCCTCAGCCTCAGGGCGTAAAGTTCTGGGTATATTATGAACTAAATACAAATTTTCTATTTAGTAATTCAGAAATTTCATCTGTTGTCTTTCCCTGACGTTTAAGTTCGGAAATCTTATCTGATAGTTCGTCACTCCATAATCCCTCTGTGAATAGTAGTTTTCTGATTTTGCTATCACTTTTTCCTGTTATTTCGTGTATACGATTAATGCTGTAGCCATTTTTATAAAGACTTATAATTTCTTTTGGCCCATATTGTTCAGGAACATCAAGTGCTTTCCAATCCTTATATGTGCTTACTTTTTTTCCTATTCTCGCATGGCTGATTCCAGACACGATTCTATCCACATTTATCTTACTTTTTTCAAATCCGAATAGTTCACAATGCTCACTGGCCCATTGATTCAGATTTTCAAATCTATAATGCACTCCATCGGGACTGATGAGGTGCCATGCCTTGCAATTCTTTTCCGCTATTTTTTTCTTATCATTATCTTCAATTATATGACCATGTTTCCGGATACTTTTTAATTTAATGTCACAGGCGTGGCAGCAAGTATCTTTATTTATGTAGCTGAAAAATTCCTTTCCGCAGATCACGCAAGTGTTTTTTATCTTCCGTCCCTTGATTCTTTCCAAGTCTTTTTCCCGCTGTTCATCCAACACTTCATCCTTACATTTTTCGCAATACCAGGAATGCGCTGTTCCGATATATTGTCCTCCACACCTTTTGCATATTTTATTAGGCATATTGTTTATACCTCCACAAATTTGTATTTGTAGTTTCTGAATTATATTAAAAAGACCTACCCCTTATAATCAGGATAGGCGGCCGCATTTCGCGGCAGTTGAAAAAAATAATTTTACTGCAATCCACACCCTGACTAGGTTCAGGGTGACCATCTATTATTAAAATAACCTAATATGTTAGAAAAGTCAACAAGAATTAGAAAAATCCTATAAAATCCTACAGTTGATCCTGTAGTTGTCTTATCTGGGATATCGGCACTTCTGAAATGCTTGTGCTATCTCCGATGTCGAAAGGTATCTTTTCAAATACAGACTTTATAAAGTTTTTGCACCATTCAGCTTTAATATTTCCCATGTTCACGCCCTCCTTTTTTGCTATCCTTATCTATACTAATAATAGTATAATGTCAATACTATTTTATACTATTATTAGAATATTTTGTTGACAATTATTGGTGATATGATATCCTTAATATAAGGAGGTGCGAAATGATAAAATATAAAATTGATGTATTCGAAGCCATGAAAAAACATGGATTCAACCAGACGAGAATACAAGGAGAAAATCTTCTCCCACGTCAAACTATAACCAATATTAAGGCTGGAAAACCAATAACCCTTGAGACCCTGAATAAGATATGTCTCATGTCACGGTTGCAGCCTGGGGATATAATAGAGATTGTCCCAACTGATGAAGAAAAAATCAAATACTTTTAATATCCACTTGACAATATACTAATATTAGTATATAATATAATTAAGTTAAGAGATTAACTTAATTACCGGGCAAGCGGAGAAAGGAGAAGAAATGAGAAGAAATGAAAGAGAATATGACGGACAAGCAGATAGAAATCATATTAAATTTAGTAGCCGATAAATTTGCAGGATGCAAGGACATGGAAGATGTCGAAAAAGCCATACAAGAAGTAAGAGAAATGGCAAAAAAAGAAAAGCCTACAGAATAGGCTTATGGATTGGCAAAGGAGGGCGGGCTTGCCACCGCTCCCCTGTAACAAAATAATAGCACATAATAAAAAAATTGAAAAGAGGTATATGTATGAAAAAATTAAATAAGATAGCACGTAATTGTAATATCAGAGCATATGGATTTCAGGCACTGAAAGATTTTGCCGAAAATTCTAGCAAATACGGAAGAAAGGAAATAATCTCTTCATTGTCCCCGGCTGTAATGGCTGAAATGGGAATAATGGAATATTATGCTCCTGTATTCCCAAGAGGGTCAGTATATAATACAGCAGAAGACCTGGTTAACGCCGATTTAAGCGTTAATAAAATAGTAGTACAATGGGAAGATAAGGATGAAAATGCCGAGGAAATCATTGTATCTCGGCACAACGGAACAATCGAAATTCTCAGGGCTATGTACCCTAATGCGACCATTTATTCAGGCAATATCAATCCAGAAGATATTGAAGGAAAATTTGTCGCTGGTACATTACCACCCCATTTAATTCAATATGCTTCTGCATATCAGGCAGTAACAATTAACAATTTTGATTACTGCCATGACGGGGATTTAAAAGGAAAAGAATTACAGGAGCGGCTTCATATTTCAAGTCCAATAAGTGTTCTTGTATTCCAAGAACAAGATAAAACTGTTAAATTTGATACCATATCAAAAATAACAGAGGATGGAAGAAAAGAAATAACAAAAATCATTGAAAAAATCTATGATAGAAATAAGAATAAAATAGAAAAATATCTCAAATATAGAAAAATCCTTGATGCATCCTATGTAGAGGTGGATGCATATACCAAAAATCCTCTTTTTGTTTCGGATGTTATTGAGAAAATCAATAGTGTCTATAAATTAACGGGAAGAGAAGAGCCGTTTAAAGAAATTGGAGAAATTCTTAAGACGGAAACGCTCAAAGCGCGGAATTATGTAACTTCCCACAAAATAGAACAAGAAATATTAGAACTATACAAAAACTGGAAAAACAATGGAGATAAAAGTGACGGCATTGGTGGAATAAACTTTATTTTAGAATATTTCCAAGGCGTCATAAAAGATGAAGAGATTGAATTATTATCTCGGTATATTTCTGAAAAAAGTTAGGGAGCCGCTTTTGCGGTTCTCTTTCTATGTGTGCGGATATTTCCGGGAATTGGAACACACAAAAAATCCATGCAATACATGCAAAAAGTATTGACATTCCACGCAATGCGTGGTATCGTATATACAAGATAAGAAATCGCAAGGAGGAAAAACAATGGGCAAGATATATGGATTGAGATGGGACGATAGAAAATTTGAGATTGGTGAGGAACTTCCAAAGAGTAATCGTTGGGATGCCGGAACTGATACGGGAGAAAAATTAAATGGGACATGTGCAATTTTTGTATCTAGCGAGAGCGATTTTCTTGACTATCTTGACGGAATCGAAGAAGCGGATTTCGGTGAACTGGATAAATATAATAAATGGGTTGAAAAAGATTGCTATGACGGCTCACGCCTCTATCTTGTAGAAATAGAGAGTTCCTGGGGATGGGAATGGGGAGAGGATGAGGGCGAAATCGTAATGAACGGAGCAGAAGTCGTAAGGAGGATTCGCTAATATGACGGTACGGGAGATGAGGGAACTTCTTGGATTATCACGTGCGGCATTCTCAAGGATATATAAGATTCCAGTCCGAACGCTTGAGGACTGGGAGGCGGGCAGAAGGAAATGCCCGGATTATGTATTGTATCTTCTTGAAAGATGCGTGAAAGAGGACAAGAAAAAAGATGGTTCTCTGCTGAGGATATCAGTAGATCGGCAGATCGAGGAAATGAATCAGGCAAGGGATGAGGAAGATATCATTAACAATAGATTCTTATAGAGGGATTAAGGCATGAACAACATGAGAACTCGTATATGCCGGGAGTGTGGCAAGGCATTTTCGGGCGGTCCGCGGGCATGGTACTGCCCGGAATGCCGCTTAATAAGAGAGCGAGAGAGAAGAAAGAAATATAATACATACGGATATGCTAGGAAGTTGGGAGGTACAGATATATGCCAGCGTTGCGGAAAGGAATACATCGTGTGCTCCGGAACGCAGAGATATTGTGAAGAGTGTTCGAAAATTGCCATCATGGAGATTGACAGAAACCAGGGGCTTGAATGGTATAAGAAGAATGCCGACACATACAATCCGATTCGCTATGATAGGCGCAAGGTCAAGAAGAGGAAATGCTCCATATGCGGTCGGGAATTCGACCCGTGCGGAACGGCCTTGAAGGTATGCTCTCCCGAATGCGATAGGATAAGAAGGAGGGAGTGGCAGAGAAAGGCGGACGCAAAGAGGCGAGGAAGAAAGAAATCGATTGACGGATAAGTTGACGGGATATGGAGCCGGCAGGTGTATGCCGGATGCAGAGATGCTATGTGCTATTGCGGATTATTTTCATGTTTCTGTAGACTTCCTCCTTAGGCATGAGGGCGAACCAAATTGTACATCCTATAATCAAAAAGGATGTACGGAACAATGAAATATAAAAAGGACGAAATATGCTATATCATTGAAAATAATATTAAGATTGTACCTGTAAAGATATTGAAGTATTCGGCAGGATTCTATACTGTAAAATTACTATCAAAAACGGGAGCGATAAGGCTAAAGGAGCATAGGATATTTGCTACGGAAGAAGAAGCAAAAAAAGCACTTGGAATTGATAGGGCTGATATAAGATACAATCCGTATAATTACATGTAACGGAAATATTTACAATGATAGCCGCACATACTATCCCAAAAAGGAGAGTGATAGTATGCCAGCAATCAAAAGCGCCATAAGCGTAGGCCTGCTGTATGTCCCTGTGTCATTGCAGAAGACTACGAGAGATACCAGTATCCACTTTAATCAATTGTGCAAGGATAGCCATCAGAGGATTAAATATCAGAAATATTGTCCATCATGTGACAAGGAAGTAAAAAATGAAGATATTGTAAAGGGATATGAGTTTGAGAAGGGACAATATGTGACCATTAGCGAGGATGAGTTGGAAAGAATCAAAACGAAAGCAGATAAGACCATCCACATCATACATTTTGCAAAAATGAGCGAAATAGATCCCATCCTCTTTGAAAAAAATTATTATGTGGTTCCAGAGCCTGGAGGAGAAAAGGCGTATGAACTATTGCGGCAGGCATTGCTTAGCAAAAAGTCGGTTGCAATAGCCAAGACCGTGCTTGGAACGAAGGAGGAACTTCTATGCCTGTACCCGGAGAAAGATGGAATTCTTGCCCGTATCCTGTTTTACCAGGAAGAAATTCAGGCAATGCCAAAAACAATTACGAACATCAAGGTAGAGAAAAGCGAATTGGATATAGCGAAAACGCTGATTGACTCAATGAGCCAGAAATTCGACATAGCAGCATATTATGATGAATACCAGAAGCGCCTAAGAGAAGCGATTGAGTCTAAAATACAGGGCAAGGAAATTGTAATGGCGGATGCAAGCCAGCCTGGAAATATTATTGATCTCATGGAAGCTCTTAAAAAGACCGTTGAAATGCGCAAAGGCCATAAGGGTACAGCCTAATGGATATCTTTGATGAGAAGGGAATCAAGCCGATGCTTATTTCAGAGCAGAAGAAAGCATTCGACTCTCTAGATTGGATTTATGAGGTGAAACTGGATGGTATCCGTTGTATTGCCTATCTTGATTTTGCGGATGGAACAGATCTGCGAAACAAGCGGGATAAAAAACTATTACCGCATGTTCCGGAATTGTCTGATATTCATAAACAGGCAAAAAGAAAGTGCATTCTTGACGGTGAATTGTTTATCCTGAATAATGGAATGACGGATTTTTATGAAATTCAGCGCCGGGCATTGATGACAGACCCATTTAAGATTAAATTATCGGCTGGGAAATTCCCTGCAACATTTACCGCATATGACATTATATATGATACGGACCATTTGGTGATGGATTTGCCGTTGATGGAGCGTAAGGATTTGCTTTCAGACATCATAATGGAAAATGATAGGATAAACGTATCGCGTTATATAGAAGAGAATGGGATTGCATTGTTTGAAGCGGCGAAACAGCAGGTCTTAGAAGGTGTTGTTGCAAAACGGAAAGACAGTAAATATTATTTTGGAAAGCGTACAAAGGACTGGATAAAGTTCAAGGTTATGGAAACAGAGGATTGCATTATATGTGGCTATATCAAAAAGGCGAACAATATGACCAGCCTTATCCTAGGGCAGTACGATGGGCAGAGATTAATATATAGGGGGCATGTGACTCTTGGGGTAAGCATACGCAGCCTTATGCAATACAGACTACGCATAACAGGCATCAGCCCGTTTGATGAAACGCCTGTGGGAAATGCTGGGGCAGTGTGGCTTGAGCCTGAACTTGTATGCATCGTGGAATCAATGCCTACGGACAAAGAAAGTTTCAGACAGGCGGTTTTTAGGGGAATAAGAAATGATAAAACTCCATTAGAATGTCAATTAAGGAAGGATATATAACCCTTCCTTTTAGTTCTCAAGACTTTACATGCAACACGAAATACAACACGGATTTTGCAATCCAAGCAAATACGCTATATTTGCAGTATTTGTAACTGGTTCGAATCCTGTTACCCCGACTTTCAAAAGGCATAACTTCTATAACTGGAAGTTATGCCTTTTTTCGCTTTATAGGAAAGTTCTCCTTTCGGAGAACTTGGGGACTAAAATAGCCCGCTCAAAAGCGGGCATAGTGAATCAGACGGTTTGGATTAAAAGATGTAAAAGCCCTCTTCACCAAAATCGTCATCATCAAGGTTATCAAATTCATGTAAGAAATAATCCATATCCAGAAGTTCGTCGTCACTCATGTCATGGACTTCTTTAGAAGTCATACCTTCTGGTGGATTTTTAATGTACTGTTCCCTTAGTTCCTTTGCGAGCTCTGCTTCTGTTATACGTTTCATAGTGTGGCCTCCGTTCTTAAGATATATTGAGTTTATCATGAGAAAAGAGGTTTTGGAAGATATGAAAACGAGGCAGGCGAACGACATCTATGTTTTTGCATAGCCTTTTCGTATAATTCATGCAAAGGAACAGGATTATGATTAAAATATAGTTCTAAAAATAGCATGGTTTTTCCACAGTTCGGACATTTTAAAGGATCGTAACCAAAAGAATGTAAGATTGAATCACGCCACCTATTGAGTGAAAGAAAAAAGTTATGTTTTTCTCTGGAAATGGCTTTTCGTAAAAAATTGTCAGAATTACGGTGACGAGCGTAAATACCATAATAGCGAATCATTTTAAAATGTTTTTCAGGGATGTGTTGTGTTAAGCGGTCAATGAATTCCAAAACAGGAACAGTTTCTGTAATAAGTTTATTGTCTTCATGACGGTTGTAATGGAAGGTGACAAAATCACCATCGTAAGAATCAATGCGAGAAGTAGCAATAACAGGTCTGCCAAGATAACGACCGATATATTTGATAACCTGAGAAGGATTACACTTGTTAGGCATGGCGCGAACATAAAAACCATTTTTATCTTTTGCATAGATAGCAGATTTTACTTTTTTGAAAGCTGGACCTATTTTTTGATGGAGTTCATTTAAAAGAGCAGTTTGGAACGCATCACGTAAAAAATGATAGTTAAAATGTTTGAAGTGTCGCCAGGAAAGAGTATTACCAACACCACCTTCAGAAACAAGGCAGTGAATGTGAGGATTCCATTTTAAATCTCTGCCAAAGGTATGAAGGACGCAAATAAATCCAGGAGTAAATAATTCAGATTTATTTTCTTTATGGAACATACGAGAAATCACGCTGTTGACTGCCGAAAAAAGGCAGTTAAGAAGAGAACGGTCTTTAAGAAAAAAAGGCCGCAAAGAATCATCAATGGTAAAAACACAATGCCGATGTTGTACATCAATAATCTTAAAAGACATAGCAGTAGTTCTGTCAATGGAATACATGTTACCACAAGTTGGACAGAAGCGAGAATGACAACGAAAAGCAGTAAATTTGAAATTACCACAATTGGGACAAATATACATGGCGCCGCCATAAGATGGATCGCCACAATGAATCATTTTTTCTACATTCTCAACAATAGCATCACGAGGATGTTGAAGATAAATCATTTCTTCATAATGTTCGATAAAAATTTTTTGTAAGATATTCATAAGACCATTATGAAGCAAAATGAAGCAAAAAGAAACCCCTATCCCTCATGATTGAGGGGCAGGGGAGTTGAAGTGTCGAAGACACTATTTTTATTGTATAAAATAAATTAAAATGTTAGTGAAATTATTCATATACAATTGATTTACTAATGCTAAATAAAAAAGGCGATAATGACGATATTTATGCTCATTGGTATATCTATCCATTCCAGCTGATTGGATGCGGCAGAGAATGTAAAAAATATGTAGAGACATGAATCTCACTGGCTGAATGTAACAGATGCGGAGGAAACGTTTGATTTTCATAAAAATGCTAACGGGTAGATTGAACGTACATTAAAGATACCAATACTTATCCAGTCAAAACTTCAAAGAGATTTATTAGAAGAACTGAAAGACAAGGATCAGGATACCTTAACAGGCGAGGAGAAAGAACTCATAAAGGGATTGGAGACATCAGAGATATACGCCTGTGGCTTTTACCCTGTGCAGGAAGCCCAGTAGCAGCAGTTTTTTTGAATGGAGCTCTCGAGATTAGTAAAGGGCAGAATATAAAATACTCTGACCGAAAGAAGGCGGTGATCATTGCACGACGAACAGACGTGTCCGAAGGAACCCGTTTCTTCCATGCATTGTAACCCGAACGTG
>ENA-ORUW01001069-ORUW01001069.1-human-gut-metagenome-genome-assembly--contig:-NODE-1069-length-21426-cov-25.875018_pt1 | contig 21426 bp, 19 predicted proteins | sample MGYA00242088_ERZ509227 | MGnify/ENA primary metagenome ERZ509227 (study PRJEB26280, sample SAMEA2338816) | human gut metagenome | biome: human gut; feature: human-associated habitat; material: faeces... | reverse complement strand
GGTAGGAACAGCGCTGGTATGGTTTCCGATAGCTGTCTACATGGCATTGATAGGCAACTGGGTTCAAGCTATCGGCCTGGCCATCTATGGCGGTGCAGTCATTTCACAGCTCGACAACCTGATACGCTTCATCATCCAGAAGAAAATGGCAGACATTCATCCGCTTATCACTGTCTTCGGAGTTGTAATCGGCTTGTCCCTTTTCGGATTCATGGGTGTCATCTTCGGGCCACTGCTCTTGTCACTATTCTTTCTGTTCGTGGATATGTTTAAAAGAGGGTATTTGGATGCAAGGGGGAAGACGACGGAATAAGTACTTAATAAAGCATGACCATAATAGGGTTACCTTCCTCTTCTATTCCCATTCTCCGTTGATTATCATCACTGAGTTCATCCGGTTGTAACAAAGCAAAAAAATGTCCATCCGAAGTGACTCCCCTGATTTGGATATGCTGATTATTCATTTTATCAAATAAGCTATCACCCTTTTGGCAAACAACAGTTTTCTTTTCCTTATGGTAAAATCCACAATATGACTGACTTTCTTCTAAATATAAGCTTGTATGAAAATGGAAATAGATGTACTCTGCATTCTCCAGAATATAGTCTATGGCTATTTTTTTATCACATCCTTCTACATCCAATTGCTGCTGCTCATTCCAGTGCCACTCACCCAGTTCAAAAACCAGATATGGAGTAAGTCCCTGCTCTGAAATAGTATAGATAGTATCATTAAAAGCTTGTTTCACTCGGATGGCATCCTTAGATTTCCATAACGAAGGGCTATTGATTGCCGTATAATATTTCCGGTCACCAACAAATTCTGCCATTGCCAAGTCACCTCCATAAGCAACATTGCCCCCCAACAAATTTGAAACCGACAAAACCTCATCCATGGGAAGCAGGGCTGAATTCCATGTAGCAATACCGGTCAATGACATCGTATTTCTATCCATATAAAAGACTGATGGCGTCTCCGGAGAGAGTTTCATTTTATTATGTCCCCAAATTCTGTCCGCATCCATCAAATAGTAATTTTGGGACAGAATACAATTGACTGTATCTTGCAATCGAATTCTATCCTTATATTTCCCATCAAATCCATATAGTAGGAAATCATTATTCCATCCCAATAGATAAACGGTTCTCCGAACCGCATCAGCCCAAAAGCTCACTTTCCCCCATGAATCCTTTGCATATCCTTCCGGATCAGCACCTACGTGTCCAATATCCCGAATATACTTCCCGTTAGTACGGTCAAAAAGCTTCAGATTCTGATGGACAGAAGATACCAATATCGCACTATCCATAATTATGCACTCCGGATATTTTCCTATAATAGCCTGCTCATTAGTCTCCAAAGGAATATAACTTATGCTGGAAAACAAATTTTGTACAGATTGTCCTTCTGACAATCTACTCATTGCTTCCGCAACATTAATTACATTGCCATCAATCTGCTTTTCGGAACACGAAGTTACAACCAACATCAATAATAAAAAGAATTTCCACATATATCTCATACCATTTCTATTCATTACTCTGAAAGTAGTAAAATATCACTTATCATCATTAATTACATTATTTAATCGATTCCGGCTCCATCACAAGGCGAAAACCTCCATACTCGTCACTATAATTCTCAATGTCGTAATCAATGTACGACACCCGACACCCCTCTGCTGTTCCTCCCCAACTTCCACCTCGCAATATTCGGCGGAAAAAAAGATAAGTACCCTCAAAAGGCCATCCCGGATGGATAGACTTACCACCTTGCTTGTATTCTTTAGTGTACAAATCACCGCACCACTCCCAAACATTGCCACTCATATCATACAATCCCAATTCATTGCTTTTTTTCAGACCTACCGGACGGGTAGTTCCAGCTTCTCCATATTGTCCGCCAGAGGAATTCCCAACATACCAAGCCACCTCACTTACCTGATTGCTGCCACTGTATTTATAGTGCTTACTTTTGTGTCCACCACGCGCTGCGTATTCCCATTCGGCCTCAGTCGGAAGACGAAATGTTTTACCGGTCATAGCATTTAATCTACCGATAAACTCCTGCGCATTTTTCCAGCTTACATTTTCCATCGGGCAATCTTCGCATCCCCCATTAAACGGCAAAATGGAATCAGTATCCATAACCGCCCTCCACAGCCTTTGAGTAACTTCATATTTTCCTATGTAAAAATCAGATACCGACTCCTTACGTGCTGGTTTCTCGTTATCCTCACAGTCACATCCCTGCTCATCTGTACATCCCATCATAAATGTACCTCCTTTCACAAAAACCATCTCAATAGAATCCCCATTCACAACAACTATAAGTTGCTGAATAGGAGTTTCATTCGACTGACATCGAATAAAAACAGTTATAAGACATATTGCCAAAACAACAGTCAATGCTTTAACTCTTCTTTTCATACTTTCATTAAGAACATTCTCTTCCTTAGTATTTCATACTATATATACGAATAGCACAAACATACTAAAAACAAATGAATTACGAAATTTACATAGAACTATTTTTCATATTCCACCACTTTCCTCAACGGAGCCAACAACCTTTCCAATACATTCTTGTCAGCAAGGATAATGTCTGCCGTACCTTTCAACTCACGCGAAACAGGCAGCTGTTTGCCGTAGTTGGTCTGCATGCCGTCAGGCAAAGTTATTTCTACTATATACATTCCCTCTTCCGTTGGAGCAGGAGAGATACTTGCAACCTGCCCTTTTACATAGCCAAACTCCTGGTCGGGATAATTATTCAGACGTATATGCACCCGCTGTCCCACATGTACCTTACCCGAACCCTGCAAAGGAAGTAGAGCCTTACCTAACACCCTTGAACTGTCGGATGGCTGAATCGTGAAAACCGTCTCACCGGCTTTCACATTCTGGTTACGACTCCAAACCGTCATAAAAGTAACCTTCCCCCTGACCGGACTTTTCAATAAATAAGAGTGCTCCCATGCACTCAATTGCGCGGCTAACTGCCCTATGGCATTCTTTAAATCAGTCCGACGACTCTGTTCCTCATCGTATGCTTGCTTACGTATATCCAACATATTCTCCTCATGTTGCACCAACTGCATTTCTGCCTGAAGCAAACTCATACGTACCTCTTCTTTAGAACGCAAACTTTGCAAATATCTGCTTCCAGACTCCTCAAATTCCGCAGCAATCATCGCCTTGCGCACATATAAAATAGAATCACGGATATACATACTCTCGGCAAGCTTTATATCCTTATCAATCAACTCATACTCCCGCTCTGCCAACCGAAGATAGGAGCGTTGTCCACCCAGTTGTTTTTCCTGAAAACGAAGTTTCCGAGCGTAATAGTCCAACTCCATAAAACGTGCATATTCTGTAAGTGAAGTAATGAAAGCTGCAAAAGCCGATTGCAGTTCCCCCAACTGCCAGCGCCTACCGATAAAAAGCTCCACTCCTTTCTGCCAATCATAATCCTGCGTTTCCCATGCCTTCATCCATTTCTTAAGGAGACGTACATCTTCAGAACATGCCGCATTACCAATCACACCCAAATCCGTATCTGCCTCCACCGAACTCCCGTTCTTCACATAAAGCGGAAGTGAAGACCAATTCAGACGGAGGAACTTCTAAAGTATATGTTTGCGATGATCCTTCTAAATACAATGATAGCAATTACACTGGCTATACGCTTAGAGGATTGGCAGCACGTGCAGAAGGTTATGCAAAAGAAATGATTTTCGGTGAATTTGGCGATTTGATTGCTTCTGTAGTCGGAGGTGGATCTACTACCTATTGGTGTGATTACTTCTATACCAATATAGGATCTAACGCTCTTAGGGGTGTCCTTTTCGGCGGTGCTACGCCTAATGGCGTTCATGCGGGCTTCGGTTATGCGAATACGACTAACGCCCCCTCGAGTACGCATGCGTATGTCGGCTCTCGGCTTTGTTTTATTCCTGAATCGTGAAGCGAGCCAGGTTTAGACTGCAAAACTTAAATGATTAATAAACAAATAAATATAGGTTGGTTGCTGGTGGGTGTCCTTTTCAGCGGTAATACGAATAATGGCGATCATGCAGGCTTCGGTTATGCGAATACGAATAACACCCCCTCGAATACGAATGCGAATGTCAGCTCTCAGCTATGATTTTTCAAAATTAACTCAACATACGAAGCAACGACCTTACCTATTGGTAGAAGATAACATAACTCATAAAGGTGCTGGTAGGGAAACCGAAGGCTCTGAGTACGAAAAACAAAGAATATGAAGAGATTAAGTAATTTATACGAGCAAATTATTTCACTTGACAACTTGCACCTGGCTGATGAAAAAGCCAGAAAAGGCAAGTTGCGTTCTTATGGTGTCAAACGACACGATAGGAATAGGGAAGCAAACATACTGGCTCTTCACGAATCTTTGAAAAACAAGACTTTTGTAAATTCTAAATATGAGGTATTTATAATCAGAGATCCCAAAGAACGGCTTATTTACCGTTTGCCTTATTATCCTGATAGGATCTTGCACCATGCCATTATGAATATTCTGGAGCCTATATGGGTGTCCTTATTTACAGAAGATACCTATTCTTGCATTAAGGATCGTGGTATTCATAAAGCAGCAGATAAAGTAAAGAAGGCTTTGAAAGAAGATCCAGAACACACTACTTACTGCTTGAAAATGGATATAGTGAAGTTCTATCCAAGTATAGACCATGATATTTTGAAAACAATATTACGGAAGAAAATCAAAGATAAAGATCTGCTTTGGTTGCTTGACGTAATTATAGACAGTGCCGATGGTGTACCCATAGGGAACTATCTAAGTCAGTATTTTGCTAATATTTATCTGGCTTACTTCGATCACTGGATAAAGGAGGTTAAGAAGGTAAGATATTACTTTAGGTATGCAGATGATATTGTGATTTTAGGCGATGATCCTAAACAGCTTCACAAACTCCGTATAGAGATTGAAGAATATCTGCATGACAATTTAAAGCTATCACTTCGTAAAGTGGATCCTAAAACTGGAAAAAAGAAATGGAAGTTTCAAGTATTCAAAATTGATAGCCATAGAGGTATTGATTTTGTCGGGTATGTCTTTTACCATACCCATACCCTTATTCGGAAGGGAATCAAAAAGAACCTATGTAGGAAGGCAGCCAAGCTGAATAAGAAAAAGCACATTTCCGATATGGAATACAAGCAAATTATTTGCAGTTGGTTTGGCTGGGCTAAATACAGTAATTCTAAGCATCTATTAAAAACAATAATTAAAAAGCAAGTATATGATACACTACGATTTTAAGCCTTCTAAGTTAGAGGCTAACGGGAATGGTTCTTACACATACCGTTGGGATATTCAGGAAGTTCAAGTAGAAAACCATTTTGGAGAAGCTGGAGATAATGGGCAAACTACAAAATGGACTTGTAACGAAGTTGTTGTTTGGGGAATGGTTACAAATGATAAGCTGAAAAAGGCAGTTATTACCCATTTGTGGGATTCGGATAAAGAAGCCAAGATTATCAATGATTATAACGCTGCCCAGCTCGGTATTCTTACTGAAAAATCAGCTACCGATGATTACAAGGAATATTTGCAAAAGAGAAAAGCTATCAAAGAAATGATAGATAGCGATTGTAAGGAACTTAATATTATATTATGATGAAAAAGTTTAGTGAGTTAGGTGTAACTGTACAAGATGAACGTAAAATGTTCAACTGTAGCCAGGTTTCTATTTCGGACGTGCTGAACTGTGAGATCATTGTAGAAGATTTCATTCCAGATGTAAAGACTTCGCACGGTGAAGGAAGATACCTTGTGAAATTTAAACATAGCAATGGTGCGGATGGTAAGTTTTTCACAAACGCAGCTTCTTTAAAGAAAACTTTGGATCAGATCCCCAAAGACGCTTTCCCTTTCAGCACTACGATTAAAGGGATGAAATGCGGAAATGGTAAGATCTATCAATTCACTTAGTAAACATGAAAATACATTTCAACAACAAGGAGATTGATATTCTGGTAGATACAAGCAGCTACCGATATACGGCTTTACAGAATGTAGGCACTCTTTATCTGTACTTTGCCAGTGAAGAGTTCATAAACATTCCCGTAGGAGCTTATTGTATCTACAAGAATATCACTTACTACCTTATGGATCCTGACGACTTCAAGAAGAAAAGCAGTCGGAATTTTGAATACACTCTTGTAATGTATGACATAGGCGCAATATTGGGTAAATACAAATGCCGGGATATTGTTTCTAAGCGTTTAAAGTTCGATTACACTGCAAAACCTCACGAGCATCTACAGTTAATTGTAGATAATCTCAACATGAGAGATAGCGGTTGGAAGGTTGGCGAATGTATCGAAGCAGAAGAAAAGACTATTAACTACAACCATATCTTTTGTAGTGAGGCTTTGCCTACTATTGCCGATACGTTTAAGACGGAGTATGAAATAGATCCAGCTATCAAAACGATACACTTGCGTAAAGTTGAATATAACAAGGGTGAGCCTTTGCCTCTTGAATATGGGAAAGATAAAGGTTTTGTTCCAGGTTTAGGACGCTCCAACAAGGACGGAAATAGACCAGTTACCATATTGTACGTTCAAGGTGGGGAGCAGAACATAGACTTTAGCAAATATGGATCTAAGGAATTGCTTTTGCCCAAAAATCAAAGATTGGAGTATGAAGGGCGTGCTTACGTTTCGGATGCGGAAGGCTTGTATATAAAACGGGCTGATACAACCCTTACGGATGTTCAAGAGGATAGTTTGGATTGTTCTCATATTTCACCTAAAAGAGTAGGCAGTGTTTCTAATGTTGTTGTTTCTGATAAAGAAAAGAATTTCTATGATTTTATAGATAGTTCTATTCCTGATGATCTGAATTTTGAGGATTACGTGATAGAAGGCAATAACATGACTGTTATATTTCAGTCTGGTATGCTTGCTGGCAGTAATAAAGAGTTTGAAGTTAAATATGTTCATAAAGAACGTAAATTCTTGATAACACCACAAGAAATAGACGGTCAGATTATGCCCAATGACATATATAAGCCTAACCTGGGGGATAAATACGCTGTGTTCGGAATACAGTTGCCGGATGCGTACATTTGCAATAACTCAACGAAAGAAGGTGCAAGCTGGGATATGTTCAGGGAAGCAGCCAAATATCTTTATGAGAATGAAGATCCAAAATTCACATTCAAAGGAGAATTGGATAGCATTTATTCCAAAAAGCGTTGGCTCTCTATTGGTGGCAAAATAAAATTGGGCGGTTATATACTCTTTAAAGATCCGCAATTCATACCAGAAGGTATAAAGATAAGGATTACCAGTATTAAGGAGTATATACACAGACCTTACAGCCCGATTATTGAATTATCCAATACTACTACTGGCGTAACGGTTTCAAGCGAATTAAACAAGATAGAGAGTAACGAGGTTAAAACCGATAACCAATATAAAAACTCTATTCAATTTACAAAAAGACGTTTCAGGGATGCAAAAGAAACTATTTCAATGTTGAATGACGCTCTTTTGCATTTCTCAGGCTCTATCAGTCCGATTTCGGTACAAACAATGAGTTTGCTTGTTGGCGATGAAAGTTTGCAGTTTCGTTTCGTGAACAACAAAACCAATCCGACACAAGTAGAATATCTCGTTACCTATGACAGCAAAAAGAAAGTGCTTTCGGCTCCAGGTGGAATATTACAGCACATGACTATCGGGATTGATACACTTTCTTCTGGGCATAAAGCCAGTGAGTATAAGTTTTGGGATATTGAAAAATACACTTCTCCAACTTTGACGGAAACCGTAGGGTATTATCTCTATGTGAAGGCTAATAAAAATGGCACTACTGGATCATACGTCTTAAGTAAAAACGCTATCAAGCTGGAAGGTGTAGAGGGTTATTATCATTTCCTTGTAGGTATTCTAAACAGTGAATTTGAAGAGGATCGTTCCTTTGTCGAACTATTCGGATTTACAGAGATACTTCCAGGAAGAATAACTACAGACAGAATCGTTTCAAGCGATGGGCTAAATTTCATGGACTTTGTGAATAACGCTTTTCGTGTAGGAAATTCAGACAGTTATTTTGATTGGAATACCAAAGGAGATAAAAAATTACGTCTGAAAGGCACAATCGTGCAAAGTGAAAGTGGCGATGAAAGCCCTATAGGTTGTTTTCGTGGCGTATATGACAACTCTTATACCTATTATTGGGGTGATGAGGTTATCTATGATGATGGAACTGGCTATTCTATGTATCGTTTTGTATCAAAGAATCCCGTTAAAGGTATTTCTCCAAATAATAGTAACTATTGGATTATTGTAGCCCAAAGAGGTGTGGGTATTTCAAATACAGACGTTCTGTATGCCATATCATCCAGTAATACTATAGCACCAACATCCGGTTGGCAGACAACAGCTCCAGCCTGGAAAGATGGATATTACATTTGGAGTAAAACTAAAGTTGTTTACACGGATGGCGACATAGTATATACAGATGCAGCTTGTATCACAGGTGGCAAGGGAGAAACAGGCAATGGTATAAGTTCAATAATTGAGCAATATTATTTATCATCCTCTGCAACCTCCCTTTTAAATGGTAGCTGGTCTAATTCACGTCCAACTTGGAAAAATGGTTGGTATATATGGACACGATCCGTTATTAATTACACAAACGGCAACAGCATTACTACAGAGGCTATTTGTGTTACTGGAGAAAAAGGAGAAACTGGGGATGATGGTATAAATGGTGATTATTTTGAATATCGGTACGCTGTTAATGGCTCCAGAAGTACACCGCCTTCACTGAGTAAAACGAGCCGTAATCCTTCGGGATGGAGCACAACCGTTCCAACTGTAGGAAACTTGCAATACTTATGGTTTACAGTAGCAAAAATCAATGGTGAAACAAATTCATTGATACAGAACTGGAGTACACCAGCCCGGCAAACTCCGTATGATGGAGTGGATGGTAGAAATGGAGATACTGGTCCGACTATGGTTTATCGTGGTGTCTATGGCAGCTCTAAAGTTTACTATGGTACTTCAAAGCGTGTAGATGCAGTAAAATATAACGGACACTATTATGTTGCCAGAGTGGATGCCGGAAATGGCTTTCAAAATCATGTACCTACCGATACTGCTTATTGGAATGATTTCGGTGCTGAGTTTGAGAGTATAGCAACTAATTTGCTATTGGCTGAGGGTGCTAATATCGGAGATTGGTTTATGAGTGGTGGAAAGATTGTTTCTACACTCTTGGATGGTAATAAGATCATTCTTGATGCTTCAATGGCTCGTATATTGATAGAATCCAGCCGTTCTGGTGGTGATTATTCAGAAAGCCAATATCAGGGATCTAAAATTACGATAGATGCGAATAACGGCTTGATTGAAGCCCGAAGTAAAAGCAATAGCCGTGTAGCCTATATGTCGCCTACGGGTATCTTTTGTAATAATGCAGAAACACAAGCTGTTTCGGCTATTTTGGGTTATACGCATAAGGCTTCTATCGTAGGGCTTGGATTTGGTACTGTGAATAAAAGTGATTGGAACAATGAAAACTTTTTAGCTGGCGTATATGGTAGAGCTTCAAACAGTGGCACAGCCCCCGCTTATGGTGGCTTCTTCCAGAATTTGATGGCAGCAGGTCTATTTTTACATAGAAAGGCTATAGAAGAAAGCTCTTCTTCTGTTTATTTGTCTGAAACAGACAGCTTGGTTATTGGATATTCAAGAAACCAGCAAATCGTTTACCTCCCTTCTGATGGTGTGATTGGTAGGACTATATTTTTTAAGCAATGGTGGACAGGATATATGAGAGTTTACCCACGTAGCGGAAATGTGTTGTATGATGATCACACCCAAAATGATTATTATGATATTGGCGAAGGTCAGGGTGCTATATTCCATTTTACAGTGGGGTATGTCGATGGTGTAAAAAAATCAGCATGGTTAGTTAGTAGATATAAATTTTAATATTATGATTGAATATGGCTATATAAACGAAAACGGATCTCTTGTTTCTAAATTTTTAGAGGAATACAGTGAGAAGTTTAAAAATGAAGAAACTGGAGAGATTGAAACGAGAATAGTATCAATCCAGGAGCAACAAACTGAGTTGTCCGCTTTAGGATGGAAACATGTAGAGCTTGTGGATGATACAAAATTACAATGTCCTGAATACTATAGTGTTCGTATTGTACCTTATGACGCTGGAGATAAAATAAGCTATAAATACGAGCAAAGATTTAACGCTAAACTTGTTCGGAATAAGATAGATGAACTGAAAGCCTCTCTTACCAGCAATGACAGCGTTATAGGTGATTATCGTATAACGAAATGTTATGAGGCTTCTTTAATCGGGCTTGATATGCCGTATGATATAGAGAATCTTCACCAACAAAGGCAGAGTGTACGGGATGAAATAAACAAATTGGAAGCCTTAATAGCTTCAAAAATATAATTCTCTGTATTAAACGGTGTATATGTACACCAAATAAATTATATTTGCAGTTATTAATCAATAACTTAATAAAATATGGATTGGGCAGCATTATTTACGTGTATAACAGCTTTAGGTACGGGCTGGTTTGCGTATAATCAGTTAAAGCATAATCGGCTTGCTGATATTAAGGCTAAAGAACTTGAAAGACAATTAGAAAGAAAAAGCACTCGCAGAAGTGAAAACTCTGCTCGTGTGTATGGTGAAATTCATAAAGTATTGAATGATCTTTCATGTGATCGTGTGTATATTATACAACCATATCCTTTAGGAGATAATCATTATCTCACAATCTTGTATGAAGTTACCGCTAAAGGGGTTGCCCGTATTAGTGACTTTTGGCAAGATATTAAGATGTCTGAACTTCCAAAGTTTACGGCTTCAATGGCTCGAAATGAACTTATGCTGATACGTGATATTGATAGTTTGGATGGAACACGTGCAAAGGCTATGTTTAGCTCCAATGGAACACAGTCTTTAATCGTTCAAAAATTACATGATACTACCCATGATTGGGTTGGTTCTTTGGTCTGTGATTTTACAGAATCCATCCCTGATGATTTTGATGAGGAAGCAATCAGAAAAAAACTTCATTTTGCAGCCATGCACATTCAGTATATCCTTCCAGAAGTAAAAGAGCGCAAGTTATGAGAGTAACAGAATATCTGAAAGAACTTATCAAAAATGGATCGGGGCACAGTAGCAAGAGTTTTTTTCTTGTTGCCGTTACCTTAATGGGGTGCTTCCTTCTGCTTATTGTCGGTTTTATTTTGGTTTATGAAGTAATCGTAAACAAGTCTATCAAAACCGATCTTATGGGATTATCGGCTTTTGTCGGTGCTATCACTGCTTTGTTTGCTTCGGCTGGAGTAACCAAATGTTTAAGCGAAAAAAATGAAAATAAAAACGTATGAAAGTATTATTAGACAACGGACACGGAGAAAATACACCAGGTAAAAGATCTCCGAAGTGGTCGGACGGATCACAGTTATTTGAGTGGGAATATGCCAGAGAAATTGCCAAAGGCGTATATAACCAATTACGAGCAAAAGGTATAGATGCTGAATTGTTGGTAAAGGAAAATATAGACGTACCTTTGGCAGAAAGAGCCAGAAGAGCAAACGAGATAGCAGCCCGATACGGTAAGACAAAAACGCTTCTTGTTTCTATTCATTGTAACGCTTCTGGAACTGGCAAGGGTACAGGATGGGAAATACATACCAGTCCTGGAAAAACAAAAGCTGATGATTTGGCGCAAGTTTTCTGGGATATGGCTAATAGAATGTTTGGAGGAACTTGGAAAATTAGAGGTGATTGGTCGGATGGGGATGGAGATTGGGAAAATAATTTCTACATTCTCAAAAAGACTTCATGCCCGGCTGTTTTAACGGAAAACTTCTTTATGGATAATGAAACAGATTGCAAGTTTCTACTATCTCCAGAAGGAAAGGCTCAAATTATCCAGTTGCACGTTGATTCAATCCTTAAATATATAGAAGATTATGCGTAAATTTTTATTTATTGCGCTTGTTTTACTCGTAGGAACAAATATCTTTCTGTTTAAACGATTGGATAGCGTAAAGAAAGAACGTAATCGCTTGGATAGTAATCAAGCAGCATTACTTTCAGATGTGGAACACTACAAAACAGAAGCAGGGAAAAACGCTGCTTCTGTTTTAAGGCTGGAACTGACGAAAAATGAGCTGGAGAAGAAAAACAAGGATCTTACCAAAACAGTAGATGATTTGAATATAAAGCTCAAACGCATTCAGGCAGCTACAACAACAGCCACTAAAACGGAAATAGAAATAAAAACAAAAGTACGTGATAGCATAGTGTATCGCAACGAGCTTGATACTCTTTTAAATTTTCGATGGCGTGATTCTTGGATAGATTTAAGGGGAACTATTGATAAAGGAGTATTATCCGCTAAGATAGAAAGTGCCGATACATTACACCATATCATACACAAGATACCGAAAAAGTTTCTTTTCTTCCGATTTGGGGTGAAGGCTATAAAGATGGATGTTGTAAATTCAAATCCACACAACAAAATTACATATACTGAATATATAGAGCTAAAAAAATAGCTTTTGTAGAATACTTTTTTCATTTCAGAACGTGCATACTGAGAAGTACGCACGTTTTTTGTATCTTTGCAGTGCCGAATTTATATCGGTGTTGCATTAGTGAAAACCTCGCTTCTTTTTGTAGAAGTGGGGTTTTCCATTTTCTTTGTAGAAAGCCTAATTATCATACTATTTCTACAAATATTCTACAAAAATCACAATATCCGTTGTAATCCACTGATTATTAGAGTTAGAACAAGACTTTCCTAAACTTTAGATTCGGGTTCGATTCCCGACGAGGGTACAAAAAATAAGCCGCTCTCCCTTGAAGGAAAAGCGGCTTATTTTTTTGCCTGCAGCAAGTAACGGATTACTTACGAAGACCAAGTTCTTTAACAATAGCACGGTATCTTTCGATATCACGGCTCTTCAGGTAGTTCAGCAAAGAACGACGCTTACCTACCAAAGTTGTCAAAGCTCTTTCAGTGCTATAATCTTTTCTGTTGAGCTTCATGTGCTCAGTCAGGTGAGAAATACGGTATGAAAACAATGCTATCTGCGCTTCAGGTGAGCCAGTATCAGTGTTAGACTTTCCGTACTTTCCAAAGATTTCTTGTTTTTTAGCTGCGTCTAAATACATAATTTGACTATTTATTAAAATGTATAAATTTGATTTGCGGATGCAAAGGTAAGCATAATCTTTCAGACTACAAGCGTTTTACATCTTTTTTTCACACGAAAAGACAGAATCTTCTTCACCGCTCCTCTCCGACTTTCACCCTCAGAAAGACTGGTCTTCTCCCCTGAGTTTACGCCAAAAAATATAAAAACCCTGCATAAAATACCTGTCTTTCGCTGAAAAACAGTAATTTTGCACACAATTATATATAGGTATAGTATGCAAGACATTAGAAACATTGCCATTATTGCTCACGTTGACCACGGAAAAACAACTCTGGTGGACAAGATGATGCTGGCGGGACACCTGTTCCGCAACGACCAGACCAACGGTGAACTGGTTTTGGATAACAACGACTTGGAGCGTGAAAGAGGTATAACTATTCTTTCTAAGAACGTATCCATCAATTACAACGGTACAAAAATCAACATTATCGATACTCCGGGACACGCCGACTTCGGTGGAGAAGTGGAACGTGTCTTGAACATGGCAGACGGATGTATCCTGTTGGTGGATGCTTTCGAGGGTCCGATGCCCCAGACACGTTTCGTGTTGCAGAAAGCTCTGCAGATTGGTCTGAAACCCATCGTTGTGGTGAACAAGGTAGACAAACCGAACTGCCGTCCGGAAGAAGTATATGAAATGGTGTTCGACCTGATGTTCAGCCTCAACGCCACAGAAGACCAGCTGGACTTCCCGGTAATCTACGGTTCTGCCAAGAACAACTGGATGGGTGAAGACTGGAAAACTCCAACCGGCACCATCACTCCGCTGCTGGATGCCATCGTGAAATACATTCCGGCTCCGAAACAGCTGGAAGGAACTCCGCAGATGCTGATTACTTCACTTGACTATTCTTCTTACACCGGACGTATCGCCGTAGGCCGCGTGCACAGAGGTACGCTGAAAGAAGGCATGAACATCACCCTGGCTAAACGCGACGGTACATTGGTGAAATCAAAAATCAAGGAAGTACATACCTTCGAAGGACTGGGCCGCAAGAAAGTAGAATCCGTATCTTCTGGCGACATCTGTGCCATCATCGGTGTGGAAGGCTTCGAAATCGGTGATACCATCTGCGACTTCGAAAATCCGGAACCGCTGCCACCTATCGCTATCGACGAACCGACCATGAGCATGCTGTTCACCATCAACGACTCTCCGTTCTTCGGTAAGGAAGGAAAATACGTGACTTCACGTCACATTCACGACCGCCTGATGAAAGAGTTGGACAAGAACCTGGCACTGCGCGTACGCAAGACGGAAAACGAAGACGGAAAATGGATTGTTTCCGGACGTGGTGTGCTCCACTTGTCTGTATTGATTGAAACCATGCGTCGTGAAGGTTACGAACTTCAGGTAGGACAGCCGCAGGTTATCTTCAAGGAAATCGACGGTGTGAAGTGCGAACCGATTGAAGAACTGACCATCAGCGTGCCTGAAGAATTTGCCAGCAAGATGATTGATATGGTAACCCGCCGTAAAGGTGAAATGGTATCCATGGAAACTCAGGGCGACCGTGTAAACATTGAATTTGACATGCCGTCACGCGGTATCATCGGTCTGCGTACCAACGTGCTGACTGCTTCTCAAGGAGAAGCCATCATGGCTCACCGTTTCAAGGAATACCAGCCGTTCAAGGGCGACATTCCTCGCCGTACCAACGGTTCAATGATTGCCATGGAATCAGGAACTGCCTTTGCTTACGCCATCGACAAGCTGCAGGATCGCGGTAAGTTCTTTATCTATCCGCAAGACGAAGTATATGCCGGACAGGTGGTAGGTGAACACGTTCATGAAAACGACCTGGTGATTAACGTAACCAAATCAAAGAAGCTGACCAACATGCGTGCTTCTGGTTCTGACGACAAGGCCCGTATCATTCCGCCGGTTATCTTCTCATTGGAAGAAGCGTTGGAATACATCAAGGAAGATGAATACGTGGAAGTAACTCCGAAGAGCATGCGTATGCGTAAAGTCATTCTGGACGAAACGGAACGTAAACGTGCCAACAAGAACTAATTCATTCTTTATATAAAAGTAAACCGGACTTTCAGAGGTTCTAGCCTTGTGAAAGTCCGGTTTACTTTTTATATGCTGTTTTAAGTTATTCTCTATAAACCAACTCATTGTTGTTCATCCGCTGCATATACTGCTGGATGATTGACTTCAGCTGGGTTTCCATTTCTTTCCGCACTTCCTGCGGCATGCTGTCTTTCACATCGTCCTTCATCAGTACATCTGTACGGAAACGATAGGCATGAATCACTTTTTCTCCGTCGAACTGAATCAGGTAATCACCTTTCAGGAACTGGTAGATGCCGCTGCCATTAATATAGTTCACGGCAAATTTTTCACTCAGTGGCGTATGAAGTGCATCCTGCCCGAAGCCTATATAAGGACGGTCATACCCAAGTAGACCCAGCACCGTAGGCATAATATCGATTTGCTCCACAATCATTTCTGTGTTCCGCCCTTTCAGTTCCGGCAAACCGGGAGCATAAAACAAGATTGGAACCTTGTAAGCACCCAAATCTGTCACATACTCCGGATGTTCGTTCATACTGGCATGGTCGGCCGTCAATACAAAAAGCGTATTCTTAAACCAAGGCTGACGAGAAGCCGTTGCAAAGAACTGACGCAAGGCATTATCTGTATAACCTATACATTCATGTATCGGATGAGTTCCTTTAGGAAATACATTCTTATAGCGTTCGGGCAGTGCATACGGATTATGCGAGGTAGCCGTAAAAACTGAAGTAATAAAAGGCTCTTTAAACTCCGTCATTCGTTTGCAATAGAACTGCAAGAATTCTTCATCCCATATAGCCCATGTACCGTCAAAATCATCATCTCCATGAAACGCCGGATCCTCATTATATTCCGTACGTCCCCAGTAGCTGTCAAAACCCACAGAGTTGGCAAAAGCTTGAAAACCCATTGAGCCGTTCATGGCCCCATGGAAGAAAGCCGAATAATACCCCTTATGCTTTAACTCGCGTGCCAGGCTGGACACATCATTCAGTGAAGCAGGAGTCAGAAAAAACGGTTCCACAAAGCTTGGAATGGAGGACAATACAGACGGCATGCCGTCAATACTCTTCCGGCCATTACTATAAGAATATTCAAAGGTCAGTCCTTTAGTCAACAAAGAATCCAGAAAAGGAGTATAGCCTTTATAGGTCCCGTTATCGAGATGTGGATTAAAACTACCTACAAATTCTTTACTGAAGCTTTCCACAATCAGCACCACCACATTCATCGGACGGAACTGCACGGAGTCAGCCGGAAGATGAAGAGGAGTATAAACCTTTTCCGCTTCCGCATCTGTCAAATATTGAGGAATCACAAATGCCGTTTTTCCTAATGTGCGGAACAAAGAAAAAGGAGTATTCAATACCAGACAGGCATCTACCGGCCTGTCGGCATACTGATTGGCATTACTGATGGTTATCGGACGAGTGGCCGCTGTCATTCCTCCTCGCATACCAAACACGACAAACGGAATAGCTGCCACCAGTGTCAGCGTCTGTACCGTATAATATCCCCATTTATTCCCAGACAACTGCGGACGCGGAGCACGATACATCCGGTAAAGAAAATAACAAAGAGCCGCCGCAAACAGCACTAAATACCAGTTTGCTACAAATTCTTTTAAAATGATGGATGTCAGATTACCCCCTGCTTCATGACTGAACTCCTGAAACACAGACGTGGTGGTACGTCGTCCGGAGAAACGGAAATACACGCAATCTACCAAATTGGAAAGCAGGAAAAAAGTATTCACAATTACAAATATCCACCGTATCACCCGGTAAAAGCCTTCCCGTTCCTTCCAATGGAAAGGAAACAAGAACAGAAGAATAAACAAAGCATTACTGTAAAGAATGGCTGTCGTATCGAAAATGGTACCGGCACCGAACAAACGGCACATATATCCCCATTCAAACTGTTCACTAAACAAACTCCAGTTTGTCAGCAAGAATGTCAAGCGGCAGATAAAATAGCACACATAGACAAGCAATAAGTTCCAAGCCAACGAAAGCACATTCGAAAAAAGTGTCTTATTCTTCATATCCATTTAGTTTTTAGGGCGGTAAAGTTAGTTATATTTTTGCAAACCTATAGAAATACCAGTTTATTTATATCTTTGCAACTTCACTACATAAATCTTTAGATACATGAAGAAAAAAAGCATCATCAAACTAAGTATCACGGCAGTTATTCTCATCGCTTTAGGCTGCTGGATAAACTCCCGATGGAATGCCTGGTTCGGTAATCCCCCAGAAGCAGTTTACAGTCCCCTGAACGAACCTGGAAGAATCTTGCTGACGTTTGGAGACGAGAATGCCTTGTCGCGCAACATCAGCTGGCAGTATGATTCCATTGTATATCCGTCTCATGTAGAACTGACTGATACCTTCTCTAAAGATACCTTGCATATTGATGCAACAGGTGAAGTCTTCCAATCCCGTAGTGGAAAGGCCGCTTACTACGTAGCCAGACTACGCTCCTTAAAGCCATCTCATTCTTACAGCTATCGCGTATGCAGTAATGGGAAATATTCTCCATGGTATCACTTCCAGACTCATAATCAGCCGACTCAGGATAGCTACAGTTTCTTATATGTGGGTGATGTACAAGATTCTATCAACGGAAAAACCAATTATTTTCTGAAAAAGGCACTGCAAACACATCCTGAGACTGAATTTCTCGTATGCGGAGGTGACCTTACCGAACGCCCTATTGATGCCTACTGGGGAGAAACTTTCCGTGGTCTGGATTCTATTGCACAATGCCTGCCTGTCTTGACCGTAACAGGCAATCATGATTACTTGAAATATCCCATCCGGAAACTGGAACGACGCTTTTCATTAATATTCTCCTATTATCTGGACTCCATGATAGGCGAAAACCAGGTATACACACTGAAATACAATGACATGCAGTTGTTCTGTCTGGACAGTAACCGCGAATTTTTCTATTTATGGACACAACGGAAATGGTTGAAAGAACAGTTGGAAAAGAGTAATGCACGCTGGAAGATAGTAGTGCTTCATCATCCGCTTTATTCCATCAAAGGGAAATACAACAACCTGATTCAGAAATCAATGTTCAACTCACTGATTCAGGAACATCATGTCGATTTGGTGTTACAAGGTCACGAACATTCGTATGGCCGAATGACAGGTCATGATGAGAATAACAACCCAACAGTCCCAGTATATACAGTGAGCCATTGCTCTCCGAAAACTTACCGGATTTACTTCGGAGAAGATTTTGATAAATTCGGTATTGACGGGAAATACTACCAACAGATACAAGTAAAAGGAGATACATTACTCATGAACTCCTTTGATGCAACTAACGGCAACTTGTATGACTGCATCAAGATTGTCAAGAAAAATGACCAGACAAAAATCTTAGATTGCGGGAAAAATATTCCTGAAAACCTGAACTTCAGTCCTGCTCCTGGCAATAAAAAAGATATGAAATACATGGAACGTATCAATGAATATAAACAAAGAAGAGGTTATTAACCTCTTCTTTGTTTATAATTATAATTGTCTACTCGTCTTGAAATACTGTTCCATCACCATCATCTGCAACAACTCTTCTCGTTTCTTATCGCGGAACTGTGCTACATATTCATGAGCATGGGCTATGATTTCTTCCGCTTTTTCCGGATGTGCAATATAATAATTCAGTTTTTCTTCCAAGTCAGAGAAATCATCCTTTACCTCTATATAATGATAATCAGGAATCAAGGTACCTTCCATAAACCATGTTTCACAAGTGGGACGAGGCATCACCGCTAAAGAGTTAGATGACATCACCCATTTCAGATTAGAAGCCACATCATTCCCTTCAATTGCCATGATAAATTTATAATCCAGATGCTCCCGTATCGTTTTTTTAGAAGTCATCCACTCTTCCGGACATCCCTCATTCCGTCCTACTACTCCACAATCACATAAAGGGTGACCAAAGAATTTTTCCAGGAAACACGTCCGCAAACGACTCTGGCGAATCTTACCGCGGAAAATCACACAGTTTTTTTTCTCACGGAAAGATTTCATATCATGCACAAACATGAAATGACGCAGCTTATCCAGCTTCAGCACCACAGAATTTTGGTTATCAGCGGCTAACAAGCGACTTTTTACTACCGTAGGTACTTCCGGAGTGAAATATACATCACCGGGACAAAAATTCCACCGTAAAGAACGAGGAAACCAACGCGTTACATCATGCTGATCAAAATAATAAGCTGTATGAAACATTTTCCGGCGATAATCACCAATGGCTCCAGTATAATGAATCCAGCTTCGGTCGCGTGTCAGTTTATCTTCCGCAGAAATAGTCCAAGGAGCATGAATACGGATATAATAGTCTACGCGCTTCTGCATATACGCATAATCTGGACGACGACGTGCTTCGGCCAACATTCTCTCGCGCCGGCTGCGATACCAGACATCGGGTATCAGCAATCCAGAGAAATTTTTTACAAAGTCAAGAAACTTGATTGGCTTTCCGCTTCGTAGCTTATATAGGATATTATCTGCCATAGCTCTAAACAGTTATCAATTAATAAAATGTTTCCAGACAAAGATAGTGCTTTTATGTGAATATCTTATATCTTTGCAAGAAGGAATGTAAAACTCTTTATCAAAGCATGATACACATAGCCTGCAACATAGACAGCAATTACGTACGCCATTGTGCGGTAACCCTTGTTTCCTTATTTGAGAACAATCGGAAAGAACAAATCACGGCACATATTATAGCACGTGACTTGTCGGATGCAGAAAAGAAAATATTAATTGACCTGGCGGCCTCATACGGAAATCTGGTTTGTTTCTACGAACCGGACATCAAGTTGCTGGAAGGATTCACCATCCGCAAGTTCAGCAAACGTATTTCCATGGCTACCTATTATCGCTGCATTCTCTCTGAATTGTTGCCTGCCGACGTCGATCGTCTGTTGTATCTGGACTGTGACATCGTCATTGTAGGAGACATTTCTGAATATTGGAATACTCCATTAGACAATGAAACAGGAGTAGCTGCCGTAGAAGACATGGGATGCAATGAACCTGCCCGCTATGAAATTCTGAAATATCCCATGGAGGATTCTTACTTCAATGCCGGCGTACTTTTAATCAACCTCGATTACTGGCGTAAGAATGATGTGGCTCATGCTTGTGTAGATTACTTCCACAAGTATCCTGAACGTATATTATTTAATGATCAGGATTTATTGAACAGCATCCTGCACAAAAATAAAATATTAGTGGACTTGAAATGGAATGTACAAGATGCTTTTTATCGCCGTCCTAAACAGATGGATGAAGCTTGGAAAGAGAAATTCTCTGAGGTACTGAAGCACCCTGTCATACTGCATTACACCAATCGAAAGCCTTGGGAATATGACAGTCAGCATCCTTTAAGAGAAGTGTATTTCCAATATCTTGACATGACTCCCTGGAAAGGTGAACGCATACTGAATAACCCCTTAGAACAAATTAAACGCTTCTTCCGGTTATTGCCTTTCCGTATTCACCTAAGAAAAGCCAAATATATTAATATCGAAGATATTTAAGAATAAACATTTCAAAGTTGCAAATCAATTTTGTGTTCATTTATTGTCAGTCATGGGTTATCAAATCTCGAAAACAAAACTTTTTTTCAGACGCATAGAAGGATTTTTTTCTTTCTTCAAGCAACAATATATTCTCCACCACCTCATTGCTAAAAGTGGAGGCAAAGAGATTATCTCAAAATACAAGAATCAGACGTGTGATTCTTGCGAAAACATTGATGCAACATCTCCTATCTGGGTATGCTGGTGGCAAGGAAAAGAAAATATGCCGGATATTGTAAAAGCCTGCTATAATTCAATCCAGAAGCATGCCTGTAATCATCCCGTAATTTTAATTACAGAAGAAAATTTCCGGAATTATATTGACATGCCTGAATACATTATCAATAAACAGAAAGAAGGATATATTGATATTACACACTTTTCTGACATACTCCGGATGATGCTCCTTACCAAACATGGAGGAATCTGGATGGATAGTACCTTATTAATCTTGAGTTCAACTTATAAATGCAACTTTTTGGGTGCGGATAATAAGCAATAAAAA
>ENA-ORUW01001060-ORUW01001060.1-human-gut-metagenome-genome-assembly--contig:-NODE-1060-length-21587-cov-21.434655_pt1 | contig 21587 bp, 22 predicted proteins | sample MGYA00242088_ERZ509227 | MGnify/ENA primary metagenome ERZ509227 (study PRJEB26280, sample SAMEA2338816) | human gut metagenome | biome: human gut; feature: human-associated habitat; material: faeces... | reverse complement strand
TCTCCCATAAATCAAGGTTTTAGCAACAAAAAATCAGGTAGTATTTGACACTACCATTCATTTAATGGAGGTAATTACAATGAAGATTACAGAGCTTAGAGAAAAAAGGGCAAAGCTGTGGAACACGATGGAGGGATTCCTCGATACCCACAGGAACAGCAAGGGTGTGCTCTCCGCAGAGGACGATGCCACCTACGCAGCCATGGAGCAGGATCTGAACGACCTGACCAATGAAATCAGACGCATGGAGCGCAGGGATGCCATCGAGGCAGAACTGAACAAGCCCGTGAACACTCCCCTCACCGCGCAGCCGGAAAGGCAGCCGGATCCGGAAAAGCAGGGACGCGCTTCCAATGCGTACCGCGAGGATTTCGGCCTGCACCTTCGCGGAAGGCAGCCCGTACACAACGTCCTCTCCGAAGGCACGGACGCGGACGGCGGATACCTGGTTCCGGAGGAGTTTGAGCGCCAGATCGTCATGGAGCTGGATGAGGCGAATGTGATCCGCTCCCTCGCCAAGGTCATCACCACAGGCAGTGAGCGCAAGATCCCGGTAGCCGCATCCCACTCCACCGCCCAGTGGACGGCGGAGAACGCGGCATACACCGAGAGCAATCCGACCTTCGGTCAGAAGCAAATCGACGCCTTCAAGCTGACCGACCTGATCCGCGTGAGCACGGAGCTTTTACAGGATTCCGCTTTCGATCTGGAAAGCTATATCGCCGCAGAGTTTGCCAGGGCTTTCGGCATCGCTGAGGAGCAGGCTTTCTGTGTCGGTACGGGAACCGGCCAGCCCACCGGTATCTTTACCGCGAATGGCGGCGAGGTCGGCGTGACTGCGGCGACGAACAATGCCATCACGGCGGATGAGCTGATCAGCCTGGTGTATGCGCTGAAATCCCCGTACAGAAGAAACGCAAAGTTCCTCATGAACGATGCCACCGTTTCCCTGATCAGAAAGCTCAAGGACAACAACGGCGCGTATCTGTGGCAGCCTTCCATCCAAGCGGGCGAGCCGGACAGACTCCTGGGGTACGAGCTTTACACCTCCCCGTATGTCCCGGTTGTTGCAGCCAGCGCACTGGCCGTCGCCTTCGGTGACTTCAAAAACTACTGGATCGCTGACCGCTCCGGGCGTACCGTGCAGAGGCTGAATGAGCTGTATGCCACCAACGGGCAGATTGGCTATGTCGCTACCGAGCGCGTGGACGGCAAGGTCATCCTGCCGGAAGGCATCAAGCTCCTTCAGATGAAGAAAACGACCTGATGATAGGTGATGTTGTGGAGACGGCGGGAAGTTCCTGCCGCCTCCCTTTTTGAAGTGAGGTGTTTCGATGACAATAACAGTCGATGAGGTCAAGAACTATCTTCGCGTGGACTATTCGGAGGACGATGCGCTGATTGAAAGCCTGATCAACGCCGCCAAAAAGCAGTGCATGGACATCCTGCGGACGGATGATGAGGCTGTTCTGGAAGCGGCACAGAACGGGAAAATCGCTGTCATGTTTACAGTGGCCTACCTGTATGAGCACCGGGAAGAGGCTGACCACCACGCACTGAACTTAACGCTCCGCGCTCTCCTCTTTGGCAGCCGGGAGGTGATCTTCTGATGGATATCGCGGCGATGAACGTCCGGGTGACGTTCCAAAAGAATGAGACGGTCACGGATCAATACGGGAACCACAAAAATGTCTGGACGGATTACTTCTCCTGCTACGCCACCATCAGCGGCGAGAACGGGCAGGAACAGGCAGTGGTCGGAGAGACGGTGGAGAACACGGACATGAACGTAACCGTCAGATATTGTTCCGAGACGGCTGTTGTCACCTCCACGGGGTACCGGATCCTCTTTGCCGGGGAACTGTACAACATCCTCGCCATCGACCATCTGAACTTCAAAAAACGGGCATTGAAATTCAAATGCAGGAAGGAGCGCCGCTGATGGGACAGATAATCAAGATCGACCAGTTGGCGGATACCGTGATGAAAGGCTTGGAGGATTACGCAAAGCTGGCCACAGAGGACTTGAAAGCCGATGTAGAAAAGGCTGCCAAAACCGTGAAATCAGAAATCGAAGCCAATACCCCAAAACGCACAGGCAAGTACGCAAAAAGCTGGGCGGCGAAAAAGACGAAAGAAACGTCCGATTCCATCCAATATACCGTGCATTCCAGAAACCGTTACCAGCTGACGCATCTGTTGGAAAACGGTCATGCAAAGCGCGGCGGCGGTCGTGTCGCGGCAAGGCCGCATATCGCTCCTGCTGAGGCAAAGGGTGCCGACCAGTTGGTGCGGGACATCGAGCGTGACCTGCGGAAAGGCGGTTAGTATGACACATGAAGAAGTTGTGCAGATGATAGAAGAAATGGGGATCCCCTTTGCGTACCATCATTTTGCGGAGGGGGAAAGCCCTGCCCCGCCGTTCATCTGCTTCCTGTTCCCGGATTCAGAGAATTTTGCGGCGGACAATATCGTCTATGCCGCATTCCAGAATCTGAACCTGGAACTTTATACCGATGAGAAAGACCCGGAGCTTGAGGCAAGGGTGGAGGAAGTTCTGAACGCCCATGAGCTTTTCTGGGAGAAATCGGAGGTATGGATTGAAACTGAAAAACTGTATGAAGTGCTGTACCGGATGACGGTATAGCTGTATTTCAAGGAAAGGAAGGTAAACGTTATGCCGAGTACAACAAACAAAGTAAAATTCGGTCTGAAGAACTGCCACTATGCCAAGGCGACCCTGGACCCGGAAACCAACACGGTCACTTTCGGGACGCCTGTGGCGATTCCCGGCGCGGTGAACCTCTCCCTTGACCCGGAGGGCGACACGGAGCCGTTCTATGCGGACGACATGGTGTATTACACCACCACGGCGAACAACGGGTATTCCGGGGATCTGGAATTGGCACTTTTGCCGGACGAGTTCCGCAAGGAAATCTTAAAGGAGACGGAGGATGCCAACGGCGTCCTGGTGGAGGATTCCACGGTAGAGACGGAGCGTTTCGCTTTGCTGTTCGAGTTCTCCGGGGACAAGAAAAAGATCCGCCACTGCCTGTATTACTGCAGCGCGGCGCGTCCGACCATCGAGGGCAAGACGAACGAGGACTCCAAGGAAGTGCAGACGGAGTCTTTGGAGATCACGGCCACGCCGCTCCCGAACGGTCTGGTGAAGGTAAAGACCGGGGCAGCTACCACGGAGGAGGCCTACAACGGCTGGTACAAGAAGGTGTACGAGCCGACAGAAAAGCCCGCGAATGAAGCAGGCCAGGGCTAAGATAATTGGGCGGGGCTTCAGCTCTGCCCGTTTTTCAGGATTGGAGGATAGAATTATGGCGCTTACGAAGACAATCAATATCGATGGGCAGGACGTGAAGTTCCGGGCGTCCGCAGCTATTCCGAGGATTTACAGGAACCGTTTCCACAGGGACATTTACAAGGATTTGCGGGATCTCCAGAAAGGCATTGACGAGGAGAACCCGGAGGCTTCCACGCTGGATTCCTTCTCGCTGGAGCTTTTCGAGGACATCAGCTACATCATGGCGAAACACGCAGACCCGGCGGGCGTGCCGGACACGCCGGACGAATGGCTTGACCAGTTTGGGACGTTTTCCATTTACCAAGTGCTGCCGCAGATCATCGAGCTTTGGGGGCTGAACGTGCAGACGCAGGTGGAATCTAAAAAAAACTTCGAGCGACTGACCGGGAAATGACCACGCCGCTTCTGCTCCTGCGGTGTGTACAGTTAGGAATCCATATCAGTGAGTTGGACTTGCTGACGATTGGCACGGTGAACGATATGTATGCGGAGCTTCGAAGAGACGATGAGCCACATGACCAGTTGGCAAGTCAGGATGATTTCGATGCATTTTGAGCAAAAAGGAATGATCCTACGACCACTCCTTTTTGCTTAGAGGTTTTATGTAATTCTTCTTCAAATCCCGGATATTTCCAAAAAAGATTTTTTCTGATTTGGAGAACATATTATTTTCCAATTTAAGCCTGACCAGTTCAAGTGTGCAGAGCAAATCAGCGGCTTGGAAAAGCTTATATTCCGAAGGCATTACTTTGCGAAAAATAGGCTTAGGAAGCAACGCATTGAAAACGGATGACAATATTTTGCTGACCTCTACCTGACCATTATCGTAATAGATTTTTACGTCATCAAAAGCAAGAAAATCCTCATAGTGTTCCCGGATAAATTGCGAAACCTGTCTGGATAGCCTGCCAGTAGCCTCCACCACATCCGATATGTGCCTTTTTTCAATATAAAAACATTTGTAGCGGATATTGATCTGGCGAATAAATGCAACCATTTTATTGAAGATGCGGCGGCGTTCATCAATGGACATATTTACATAGATTTCTTCCTTGCGGATGATAGGGCCGGTATGGATACAAAGGTCATCAAGATTCAAATAGGAAAGCTCCTGATTCAGCTTTGAAACCGCAGGCTGGATATCTTCCTGCTGGTCATGAAAAACCATTGTGATGATGTAGTAAGGCGCGTGGTGATCGTATTCACCGAAATCACCGGATTCATCTATAAAAATGCTAAGTTCCTTCAATGTTTGTCACCTCTGCAGCGTTTGTAAAAAAATGGCGGGGAACTTCCCCGCCCTTGATGGACCTGGGTCTTGCGACCAGCCCAAGAGAAATCACTGATTTCTTTATTCCAGTATATGCGAAAGGGCGAAAAAATACAAGTGAATTTTTTATGAATTTGAACGCAGAAAATTGGTATGCGAATATCTGCCTGATTATACAAGCGAAAAATCCTAAATGTATCGGATGATTTTTCAAGGAAAGGAGGCTGGCTAATGGCGGGAAGGATTCAGGGCATTACTGTTGAGATTGGCGGCGATACCACCAAACTGCAGAGCGCCTTAAAGGGCGTCAATACGGAAATCAGGAATACCCAGAGCCAGCTCAGGGATGTGGATAAGCTCTTGAAGCTGGATCCGGGGAACACAGAGCTTCTGGCGCAGAAGCACAGGCTCCTGGGGGATGCCGTCAAGGAGACAAAAGAAAAGCTGGAAACGCTGAAGGTCGCAGCGGCGCAGGCGGACGAGGCGTTAAAGAACGGCACCATCACCCAGCAGCAGTATGACGGCCTACAAAGGGAGATCGCAGAGACGGAGGCAAGGCTCCGCTCTTTGGAGGAACAGGCGAGCCAGTCGGCCACTGCTCTGCAGAAGATTGCGGCGAATGGTGAAAAAATGAAGACGATGGGCGATAACGTCACGAACGTGGGGAAGAAGTTCCTCCCGGTCACGGCGGGCGTTGTCGGCCTTGGCACGGCGGCGGTGAAAACTGCCGCCGATTTTGACTCCGCCATGAGCAAGGTGGCGGCGGTTTCCGGGGCGACAGGCTCCGACTTGGACGCCCTGCGGGACAAAGCCCGTGAGATGGGTGCAAAGACGAAGTTCTCCGCATCCGAGGCGGCGGAGGCCATGAACTACATGGCGATGGCCGGATGGAAGACGCAGGATATGCTGGACGGCATCGAGGGCGTGATGAACCTTGCGGCAGCGTCCGGGGAAGACCTTGCCACTACATCGGACATCGTGACGGACGCGCTTACGGCATTCGGGCTTTCAGCAAATGACTCCGGGCATTTTGCGGACGTGCTGGCGGCGGCAAGTTCCAACGCAAACACGAATGTTTCCATGATGGGCGAGACGTTCAAATACTGCGCTCCTATCGCAGGCTCGCTGGGCTTCTCCGTGGAGGACACGGCGGAGGCAATCGGCCTTATGGCGAATGCCGGTATCAAGTCCACCCAGGCAGGCACTTCCCTGCGTACCATCATGACGAACCTGTCCGGGGATGTGAAGATCTGCGGTTCCGCCATTGGAAAGGTGACGGTGGCGACTACGAATGCGGACGGCTCCATGCGCAGCCTTTCGGACATTCTGGCAGACTGCCGTACTGCCTTTGGAGGGCTGACGGAATCTGAGAAAGCATCGGCTGCGGAGTCCCTTGTGGGGAAAAACGCCATGAGCGGTTTCCTTGCCCTGATGAATGCGGGGGAAGGCGACATCAACAAGCTGTCCTCTGCCATCTCAAACTGTGACGGCACTTCGGAGAAGATGGCGGCTACCATGCAGGACAACCTTGCGGGGCAGTTGACAATTCTGAAAAGCCAGCTTGAGGAACTGGCCATTTCCTTCGGGGAGCTGCTGATGCCCGCCATCCGCATCATTGTGGGCTGGATCCAGAAGTTCGTGGACTGGCTGAACGGCATGGACGAAGGAACAAGGAAGGTAATTGTTACCGTTGCCCTGCTTGCAGCCGCCATTGCCCCGGTGCTGATCGTCATCGGGAAGGTGATGTCGGCGGTTGGCACGATCATGACGATTATCCCGAAGTTGGCTGGCGTGATCAACGTGGTCAAGGGAGCGTTTGCGGCGCTCAACGCCACGATGCTTGCAAATCCCATCGTGCTGATCATTGCGGCGATTGCCGCTTTGGTGGCGGCGTTCGTGTACCTGTGGAACACGAACGAGGAGTTCCGGCAGTTCTGGATTGACCTGTGGGAAAGCGTCAAAGAGACGGCGATTGCCGTGTGGGAGGCCTTGAAGGAATTCTTCCAGGCGGCATGGGAAGCAATCAAGGCCACGGCGGAGACGGTCTGGAACGGCATCAGGGATTTCTTTACCGGGCTGTGGGAAGGGATCAGGAGCCTGTTTACCACGGTGGTGACGGCAATCTCCAATTTCCTGACCACATCATGGAATGCCATCAGGAATACCGTGACGACTGTGTGGAATGCCATCAAGATGGTATTCTCCACAGTCTGGAATGGAATCAAGACCGTTGTCACGACTGTAGTGACGGCGATTTCCGCCTTCCTTACTACGGCATGGAATACCATCAAGACAGCGATTACCACGGTGCTGAATGCGATCAAGGCGGCGGTGACAACCATCTGGAACGCCATCAAGAACGTGATTACCACGATTGTGAATGGGATTCATATGGCGGTCACATCGGCCTGGAACAATATCAAATCCGCTGTCACCACGGCGGCGAACGCCATCAAGACAGCGGTTTCCACGGCGTTTACTTCGATGCTGAACGGCATTAAGAACATCTGCGGGAATATCTACGGCGCAGTGAAGGGCGGCTTTGACCGGGCGATTGGCTTTGTGAAGGGGCTGGCCTCCCAGGCATTCCAGTGGGGCGCGGACTTCATTGGCGGCATCGTGAACGGTATCCGCTCTATGATCGGCCAGGTTGGAGATGCGGTTTCCGCAGTGGCCGAGAAGATCCGGAGCTTCCTGCACTTCTCCGTGCCGGATGAGGGACCGCTGACGGATTACGAAAGCTGGATGCCGGACTTTGTCGGCGGTCTGGCGAAGGGCATTGAGAAAAGCCGGGGCATGATTGAGAACGCCATGGACGGCGTGGCATCTGACCTGACCATTACGCCGAGGGTGATGGCGGCACAGGGCGGATACACGGGCGGCACAGGCGGCGACCTTCTCTCAGGTATCAATGCGGCTTTGAACACGGCTCTGGCCGGAGGCGGCGCTACCGGGGATATCGTGATTCCGGTGTATATCGGCGGTGATATGATTGACGAAGTTGTAGTGACGGCACAGCAGAGAATGAATCTGAGAAGCGGAGGCAGGTAGAAATGGCATTTTTACAGTATCTTGTTTTTAACGGGGAGAACATTCCGAAGCCCGCCTCCTACTCCATCGAACTTACCGATGTGGAGGCGGACAGCGGCGGCACCACCGAGGCGGGAACGACCCAGAGGGACGTGGTGCGAGAGGGTGTTGCGGAGATCAAGGTTTCCTTCAACGTGTCAAAGCGGTGGCTGATGAAGCTGTCCGCTTATAAGAAGCTGCCGAAGATCACGGTGGGCTATCTGGACACGGCCACGATGGAGACGGTCAACAAGGAGATGTATATCGAGGTGTTCCAGAGCAAGCTGGCGAGGGATACCTCCTACGGCGGGCTGTGGGAGGTGAGCTTTTCGCTGAAGGAGTTTTGATGCCCGAAGGGAGGTGAATCAATGTACCAGGTAAGCGATGCTTTTCTGGAAGCGGTGAAACAGAATACGAGAAATTATTATTGGACGGGGAAGATCACCACCTCTGCCGGGGCGGTGTATGAATTCGGGCCGGAGGATATCGTCAAGGGCAGCGGATACATCACGAGCCAGTGCTGCGGCTCTACGGAGATTGAGCTTGGCACGGTGTATGCATCCGAGATGGGAATCTCCCTGTTTTCGGAGATTGACCGCTACACGCTGGAGGATGCGAAGGTGGAGCTGTTCTACCATCTGCGGCTTTCGGACGGCAGCTTTGAGGAAGTGCCGATGGGGATTTTCGAGGTCAGCGAGGCGAACCGGAAGGTGAAATGCCTGGAACTGAAAGCCTATGATTATATGCTGCGCTTCGAGAAAAGCTTCAACGGCTTTGAGACGGTTGGAAAAGCCTACGATTTCATGACGCTCTGCTCCAAGTCCTGCAAGGTGGAGCTGGCGCAGACAAAGGAGCAGATTGAGGCGCTTCCCAACGGGCTGGCAGACCTGTCCATCTACACGGAGAATGACATTGATACCTGCCGGGATGTGCTGTATTTTGTGGCGCAGGTGCTTGGCGGCTTCTTTGTCATCAACCGGGAAGGAAAGCTGGAACTGCGTAAATACGGGAACACTCCCGCTTTGATGGTGGAACGGAAGCACAGGTTCTTCAGCAGCTTCTCGGATTTCATTACGAGGTACACGGCGGTCAGTTCCACGAACCTTCGGACGCAGACGGCGGAATATTATGCTCTGGAGCCGGATGACGGGCTGACCATGAACCTCGGCGTGAACCCGCTTTTGCAGTTCGGCGTGGAGGAAGCCAGACGGCAGCTTTGCGAGAATATTCTGAAGGATATTTCTGTGGTGAACTATGTGCCGTTTGATTCGGATACCATTGGGAATCCCGCCCTTGACGTGGGGGACGTGCTTTCCTTCTCCGGCGGGCAGGCGGACCCGGACAAATACGCCTGTATTACGTCAAGCAGCATCAAGATCGGCGGCAGGCAGACTATCCGCTGCGTGGGCAGGAACCCAAGGCTGGCGCAGGCGAAATCGAAGAACGACAAGAACATCTCCGGCCTCATCAACCAGATCGAGGCGGGAAAAATCGGCATCCATACATTTACCAACGCCTCCGCTTTTACAATCGGCGAGACGGAAACGAAGATCATCTCCATCGAGTTTGCCACCAGCGAAGCGAACCATGCGCAGTTTTTCGGCTCCGTCATCGTGGATGTGAAGGCAAATGCGGTGGAGCGGACGGCCAGCGCAAAGGGGGAGGTGGTCATCCCGGCAGTGGCGGTCAATGGAATGCCGGAAAGCGGCGGGAGTACGGAACAGACGGACGAAGGCACTGCTGCGGATGAGGCTGTGCAGATTGGGAATACGGTGGAACAGACGGTTTCTGTGGAGCTTCCCGTGGTATGGAGCGAGGACGGGCAGGCAACGGCGCATTTTACTTTTGAACTGAACGATACCGTCATTGAAACGCACCAGCCGGAGGAGACATGGCACTCCGGGCGGCACACCATCCTGCTCTACTATCCGATAGAAAAAGTGGTGCCGAACTTCACGAACGTGTTCAACATGTACCTGCGGATGGGAGGCGGCACGGGAACGGTGGATACCGGCGGCTGTATTGCCAGCATCAGCGGCCAGTCGATGGGCGTGGCGGCTGCGTGGGACGGGAAGATTGCCATTGAGGAAACGGCTCCGCTGTTTAAGATCGGCGGCGGGATTCTTGTCCGGGGCTTTGCCGAGAGCATGAAGGTGGAGACGATGGAACTGGTCATCCGTACCTTTGACGAACATTTGAAGGGACGGACGGCTATCGGGGCGTTCTGCCGTCCCGTGGAGCTGCAGTGAGGGGAAGTGCGGATGAGCGCATTTCCCTTCTATTATTAGATAGGAGGTTTTTGAAGATGAAGCTGAAAGGCACAATGGTACTGGAACTGATGGATGCGGTGACCGGGGAGGTGGAAACCGTCACGGAAGAAAACATGGTGACGGAGGCGGTGAACAACATCCTCGGCCTGAACCCGCTGGGGATTTTTTACAAGACGGTCGGCGAATATGACGAGGCGCTTTTATGGAACGGAACGCTGCTCCCCATCTGCCCGAACATGATCGGCGGCATCCTGCTCTTTTCGCAGACGGTGGAGGAAAAGGAGGATAATGTCTACCTGAGTTCCAAAATGCTGCCGGTGGCGTATGCGTCCAACAATGTCAATTCCACGGCCAACACGGCGAGGGGCAGCATGAACCTGACGGAAAGCAAGGCGCTGGAAAACGGCTATAAATTCGTCTGGGAGTTCACGCCGAGCCAGGGGAACGGGACGATTGCGGCGGCTGCCTTAACCTCCGCTCTCGGCGGGCAGAACGGGTACGGTAGCCTGGTAGGGGACGCTTCCGCATTCCTCAGACTGCAAAAGGCAGACCTTGGAGACATAGCGGATGCAAAGAAGATCGTGCTGTTTGGGGCTGTGGAGTTTGATTTTGAAAAGAGCCTGCTGTATTCCATGACCTTTGCGGATACCAGTGTCCAAATCAGGAAGCTGCGTATCCCTGTTTTTAATATCGGGCTGAATGAGAAGCTGGACGATTCGACCTACAAGGTGCTTTCCGATACAGCGATCACGACCGAAACCTTCAAGTTTTTAGGGAGTTACACAAAATACGGAGAGTTCCTGGACGGGCATGACGGCTACTGGTATGGATTTTCCAATGAAGGGAATTCCTCCGGCAGCGCGACCATGCTGTGGGTGAAGATCTCTAAAACGGACAATTCCTTCACGGAGGGTGAGTGGACGCTTGCCAATGCGAAACTGCTGGATGTGGGATGTCGTGATGAATCATCCAGCATCCCGGAGCGGTCAGTAAAGAGCTGCATCAGGAATGGGTATCTGTATGTCATGGCAAATAACAAGAAGGGGATCTACAAGATTAACCTCTCCAATTCCACGGATGTGTCGCTGATTAATTTCGGTTTCACGTCCAAGTGGAAGCCGATCTGCGAAACCGGCTCCTGCGAATTGTATATGACGCTGATTGGGGATTTGATTGTCGGCGGGGATTTCCAGATTACGGCGGACGATAAAGTAGTCCACACGCAGGGGAGCGCAAGGCTGACCAGCATGGCAACGCCGCTGTTCCAGTATAAGAACTTCCTCGTTGGCTGGGGAGGAAGCTACGGGAAAGAGTATCGGACTGCTTATCTTCTGACGCCGTACCTTGCCTCCATCAACAACTTAAGCACGGCGGTGGTGAAGAACACGGATAAGACCATGAAGATCACCTACACGCTGACAGAGGAAGAATGAGACGGAAACGGCGGTGCCGCAGCCCTTGTCGGTGTGCGGCACCGCAACAGATGGCTAATGCGCCGGGATGTCCGGCTGGATAGGCGATTATCTGACGGCCTTCGAGTATTTCTCTGAGGGTTCTGCGATCATGCAGGCAAGCTGCCTTTCTGCCCTGTCCTTCAGGCTGCAAAGTTCTGCCGTGCGGCGGCTGATCTCCGCCTGGAGCGTTTCCCGCTCTTTGGCGATGCACTCTTCCTCCGTCAGGCGGCGGATGTGGATTTCCCCTTCGCTGTACTCGACCAGGAGCTGGTCTCCGATGGAGAAGCCCAGGGCTTCCAGCCATTTCCCTTCCATCTGGATCTTCGGAACGGAACCCGATGCGTAGCGGTTGGTGTATAAAACCTTGATGTTTTTTGTCTTCATAAAAAATGCCTCCTTTGATGGTTCCCGCTTTGTCGGCGGGTGTTTTGGTAGTGTTATTCATCACTCCAGAGCCGATAAATAGCAAGGACTATCAGAGGCATAAATGTAACAAATATCTGTGGAAGCGGTTGTGCTTCCTACACAATGGAAATCGGCGGTATTCCCCATCGGGAGCCGCTTTTTTCATACCACAAAATAAGGAAAGAGAGGTACCTGATTATGAAAGAGTTCTGGAACATGATTCAATTTGTTTTTGTGGCGGTGGGCGGCTGGCTGGGATACTTCCTCGGCGGTTGTGACGGGCTGGTCGTTGCGCTGGTGCTGTTTGCGGCGGCAGACTACATCACGGGCGTCATGTGCGCCATCTCTGATAAGAAGCTCTCCAGCGAGGTGGGCTTTCGCGGCATCTGCCGGAAGGTCTTGATTTTCATGCTGGTCGGCATCGCAAACATTCTGGACGTGCAGGTGATTGGAAACGGGAGCGTCCTGCGAACGGCGGTCATTTTCTTTTACATCTCCAACGAGGGCGTGTCCCTGATAGAGAATGCGGCGCACTTAGGACTCCCCATCCCGGAGAAGCTGAAAGCCGTGCTGGAGCAGCTGCATGACCGGGCGGAGAAAGGCGGTGGGGAATAATGGCGTACACGAACAGCCCATTAGTGACATACACGAAGCTCAGCCCGAACCACTCCGGGCAGCGGACGCACGGGATTGACCGAATCACGCCGCACTGCGTGGTCGGTCAGTTAAGCTGCGAGATCATCTGCGACTGTTTTCCTGCCGGGCGTGATGCAAGCTGCAACTACGGCATCGGGAAGGACGGGCGCATTTCGCTCTGCGTGGAGGAGAAGAACCGCTCCTGGTGTTCCTCCTCCAATGCGAACGACCAGAGAGCCGTCACCATCGAGTGTGCCAGCGATATGCAGGAGCCTTACGCCATGAACAGCGCCGTCTACGCATCACTGATTAACCTTTGCGTGGATATTTGCAAGCGTAGCGGCAAGAAAAAACTGCTGTGGTTTGGTGATAAGAACAAGACTTTGAACTACAGTCCAAAACCGGATGAGATGGTAATTACCGTCCATCGCTGGTTCGCCAACAAGTCTTGTCCGGGAGACTGGCTCTATGCAAGGCTCGGCGATCTGGCGACGAAGGTTACGTCACAGCTTGGCGGCAAGGAGGATACCCCTTCCAAGTCCGGCACTCAGGCAACTGTGCTGAAAAGCCTCTCCGAATCCGATGCCATCAAGAAGGTCGGTGCGCTCTTTACCGCTGACCAGAAGAAATCCGGCATCCTCGCCTCCGTCTCTCTTGCCCAGTTCATTCTGGAATCCGGATATGGAAAGTCGGAGCTTGCCCAGAATGCTAACAACCTCTTCGGCATGAAGTGTAGCCTGAGTGGTAATGCCTGGAGAGGCAGCACCTGGGATGGCAAGAGCAAATACACCAAGCAGACGCAGGAACAGAATGGGGACGGTTCGATGGTGACAATCACGGCTGATTTCAGGAAGTATCCCTGCATCGAGGATTCCATCGCCGACCACTCCGCTTACCTTCTCGGTGCAAAGAACGGCAACAAGCTCCAATATGATGGCCTGAAGGGCTGCACGGATTACAAGAAGGCCGTGCAGATTATCAAGGACGGCGGCTATGCCACCAGCCTGACCTACTTGGAAAAGTTCTGTTCCATCATCGAGAAATGGAAACTCACACAGTACGATACCATAGGCTCCGGCGATTCCGAAACCAGGTGGTACCGTGTCCGGACTTCGTGGGCTGACTCCAAGTCCCAGAAGGGAACTTTTAAGATTCTGGATAACGCCAAAAAGTGTGCGGATTCCAATCCCGGTTACAAGGTGTTCGATGCAGACGGAAATGTGGCCTATGCTCCATCCTCCCCTCCGGATACCTCTGCGGATGTGCCTTTCCTCGTAAGGGTGAGGATCCCGGATTTGAACATCCGGACAGGAGCCGGGACGAACTTCCCGAGGACGCAGTTCTGTCCTCCCGGTACTTACACAATAACGGCTGTGCTTCCCGGTCATGGTTCCACCCTCGGTTGGGGGAAACTGAAATCGGGAGCCGGTTACATCTCGCTTGATTACTGCGAGCGCGTCTGATTACTATCTGCCGCCGATGGGATTTTTCTCCTGTCGGCGGTCTTTTTTATTTCCTTTTCCGAAATACCCCCTCAAAGCGGCCTTGAAATGTCCGTATGGTGAAGGAGGTTTTATCCCTATGACCAACGAACAAAAAGAACAAGTCCGGCTGCTCCGGGAAAAGAATATCGGATACCTTGCCATAGCGAATGCCCTTGATATATCTGTTGACGCTGTGCGCGGCTACTGCCGCAGGAACGGCCTGACCGGACAGCGATCCAACGCCACCAGAAACGACACTTCCGTAGGCTGCTGCCTGGAGTGCGGAAAGCCCATCATCCAGCGTCCTGGAATCAAGCAGATCAAGTTCTGTTCCTCCGGCTGCAGACAGGCATGGTGGAATGCCCATCCAGACACGGTCAACCGCAAAGCCGTCTATGAATTCACCTGCGCCTGCTGTGGAAAAGTTTTCACCGCCTACGGAAACGCCAGCCGCAAGTACTGCTGCCATCCCTGCTACATCGAAGGACGGTACGGAAGGAGGGCTGGCAATGAATGAGAGGCAATTTGAAGCCGAGATGAACTACCAGGCGGCCATCGAGATTGCCGAGGGCTTCCGGAAAAACGGCCTCCTGACCGAGGAGGAATACCACCAGATTGATACAATCCTGCTTCAAAAATACCGGCCATTATTGGGTGGTTTATCCTCAGATATAACTTGCAATCCTGCGCCTTCAGAGTGATGAATAGACACGGAAAGGAGGCGATTTCTTTGAAGAAAGTAAGTAAAATCGAAGCCACAAAGACGGTCGCTCCAAGGCTCCTGAAGGTTGCCGCCTACGCCAGGGTATCGGCAGAAACGGATCGGACGATACATTCCCTTTCAACGCAGATCAGCTTTTACAGCGACCTAATACAGAAAACTCGGGGCTGGCAGTATGTCGGCGTCTATGCGGACAACTTCATCTCCGGCACGGAAATCGAGCGCAGGCCTGAATTCAAAAGGCTCCTTCAGGATTGCGAGGATGGCAAGATCGACATCGTCCTGACAAAATCCATATCCCGCTTTGCAAGGAACACGGTTGACCTGCTGGAGACGGTAAGGCATCTGAAGGAACTGGGAGTCGAGGTCAGATTTGAAAAGGAACGGATCAATTCGTTAAGCGAGGACGGCGAGATCATGCTCACGCTCCTCGCTTCATTCGCCGAGGAGGAGGTGCGCTCCCTCAGTGAAAATGTACGCTGGGCTGTTAAAAAGAAGTTTGAAAGAGGCAAACCGAATTCCTACTGCCTATACGGATACCGATGGGACGGTGAAAAATTCATCGTGGTGCCGGAAGAAGCTAAGATCGTCCGGCTGATTTACCAGAACTTCCTTGACGGGCTTTCCGCTGAGGAGACGGAAAAGCAGCTGGAACAGATGGGCGTTAAATCCTACACAGGGCAGCACTTCTCGAATTCCTCTATCCGGGCGATTCTCAAAAATGAGAAATACACTGGCAACATGCTCCTGCAAAAGGAATATACCGAAAACCACATCACACACAAATCCAAGAAGAACAAGGGCGAGCTCCCGATGTATTGGGTGGAAAATTCCCACGAGGCTATCATCTCTCTGGAAACCTACCAGAAGGTACAGGACGAGATTGCAAGACGCAGGGAGCTTGGCGCATTGGCAAATTGGAGCATCCCCACAAACCAGTTCACATCGAAGATCAAGTGTGGTTGCTGCGGAGCCAGCTTTGTAAAGAGCACCCGAAGGAACAAGGCAAAAAGCAGCCAGCTCGGCGACAAAATCAGCTTCTATATGTGTGCGACTAAGAAGAAAGGCAAAAGCCCCTGCACCAGCGGCACTATCCGGGACAGCGTGTTGGAAGAAGAATGCGCCAAAACTCTGGGCATTCCCGAATTTGACGCGGAAACCTTCTCGGCACAGGTGAAACAAATCACAATCCCTGCAACCGGGACGATGATTTTTGAGATGGCTGACGGGAGGATTGTTGAACATCACTGGTTCAGGAACGCCAAGAAAGACAGCTGGACTCCGGAGCTTAGGGAACAGGCATCAGCCTATCGGAGACGCAATCCAGCCAAAGGGAAGAAAGGCGTCACCTGCCTGACTGCGAAAATCCGCTGCGGCTGCTGCGGAAGCAACTACCGCCGACAAGCTTACACCAATGCCGCCGGGGAAAAGCTGGCCAGATGGTACTGCGCCAACCAGAAAGAGAAAAAAGCGGAATGCCATATGCCGGGAGTTGACGAAATCTTCATGAAGGAAACTCTCGCCAAAGCTCTCGGGCTTGACGTTTTCGATGAGACGGCTTTTTCAGAACAGGTCGATTACATCAAAATCACCGACATCGGAAAGCTTACGGTCTTCTTTAAGAATGGCCGTACCTATAACGGCACCTACGCTGCCAACCGCTACGGCGCACCTTTCACCGAGGAGAAACGCCGGAAGCATGGTGAAGCGATAAGAAAGTATTGGAGGGAACGGAATGGCAAATAAGACAGTAACAACCATACCGCCGACCATAGCGCGGTTTACGGCGACTCCGCTGAAGGAGAAAGCCAAGCGGAAAGTTGCCGGATATGCACGTGTTTCCACGGATCACGATGACCAGTTCACGAGCTACGAGGCACAGATCGACTACTACACAAACTACATTAAAAGCCGGGATGACTGGCAGTTTGTGTCCGTATATACCGATGAAGGCATAACCGGCACCTCTACCAAGCACAGGGAGGGCTTCAAGCAGATGGTGGCGGATGCGCTAGCCGGAAAGATTGACCTGATCGTCACGAAGTCGGTGAGCCGCTTTGCCCGCAACACCGTGGACAGCCTGACCACCATTCGCGAGCTTAAGGAAAATGGCACGGAGGTCTATTTTGAAAAGGAAAACATATGGACATTCGATTCCAAGGGCGAGCTTCTCCTGACCATCATGAGCAGCCTTGCCCAGGAAGAAAGCCGGAGCATCTCCGAAAACTGCACTTGGGGACAGAGAAAGCGATTTGCTGACGGCAAGGTCACGGTTCCATTTAACCGGTTTCTCGGCTACGACCGAGGCGAGGATGGCAACCTCGTGGTCAATCCCGAACAGGCAGTGACGGTAAAACGGATTTACCGCCTGTTCCTCGAAGGAAAGACACCCTTCGGCATCGCCGGGACTCTTACCGAAGACGGCATCCTGTCACCCGGCGGCAAGGAACGGTGGAACGCCAGCTGCGTGAAAAGCATCCTGACCAATGAGAAGTACAAAGGCGATGCGCTCCTGCAAAAAACCTTCTGCGAGGATTTCCTGACAAAAAAATTCAAAGTGAATCAGGGCGAAATACCGCAATACTACGTGGAAGGGAATCACGAGGCCATCATCGACCCGGAGACCTTCGAGCTGGTGCAGCGTGAAATGGCCAGACGCACCAGAGGCAAGAACAGGCACAGCGGAGTCCACATCTTCTCCGGTAAGATAAAATGCGGAGACTGCAACGGCTGGTACGGTGCAAAGCAGTGGCATTCCAGCGACCCTTACAAACGGACGGTCTGGCAATGCAATCACAAGTACAAAAACAATCCCCATTGCACCACGCCGTTCCTGACGGAGGAGGATATCCGCGCCAGATTCATCACTGCAGCCAACACGCTTCTTGCTGGGAGGAGGAAAGCCATCTGCGCATTCGAACAGGCGCAGGCCACGGTCCTTGACTTGACCGGGCTTCTTGCAGAACAAGCCAGCCTGAATGAAGAGATGCAGATCGTTTCCAAAATGATGCAGGACTGCATCCATCAGAACGCCACGGTGGCGCAGGATCAGGGCGAATACCAGAAGCACTTCTCTTCCCTGAACGAGCGGTTTGAAACCGCCAAGGGCAAGCACGAGGAAGTCACCCGGCAGATCAGCGACAAGCAATCCCGAAAGGCCGAGATGGAGGATGCCCTGAAGCTCCTGAAAAAACAGGACGGCGAAATCACCGAATTCCGGGAAGGCTTATGGACAGGGCTGCTGGACTACGCCACCATCTATGCTGATGGCAGGATGACCTTCACCTTCAAGACCGGACAGACCATCGAAAGCTGAACCACATACAGAAAACAAGCTCCCGACTACCAAGTGAACCTAGTGTCGGGAGTGTTTTCGTCTTTACAAGACAGCTTTATTCTTCTTTCGTTAGCACCTTTGCACCCACAAAAACAGCCGGGACATCACCCGACCGACAAAAGCGACATACTTCTTTAAAAACGACATACTTCCTGTCAAAAGCGACATACCTTTTTTCGACACATCTCACGCGGCCTGTTTTCGTAGTAAATTCGTAGTCTTGATTTCAAGTACCTTTTCGCCAAGCTGAGGATTTACCATATCGACCATAAACTGTGTAACTGCACGAGGTGTATAGTATTCGCCAGAGTTACCTGCACTTTGCAAATCTTTTAATATATTTTCGTAAATATCATTGAACAAATGGCGGTCGGAAGCCTTATCGAAGTCAATTTCGTTTAGCTTGTTAATAACACTACGCATTAAAGTACCTGATTTCATATAGTTATAGCTATCTTCAAAAAATGACTTTACAAGCTTTGTTTTAGGATTGCTCCTTTCTGTTAATTTCCAATCCTTAAATATTTTGAAAAGGGTATTATTTACAAAATCAAGTAACTCATCACCGGTGATACCCTCATCATCTTCAGCCCAATCAGACCAACGCAAACCGTCAGGTATAATATATATGTAGTTATCAGAAATTGCATCCCACTCTTTTTCCTTAGAGTCAAACACTTTTAAAAATAACATCCATACAAGTTGCGATATTCTTTGTGCATCACCATCAACGCCTGCATCCTGCCGCATAATGTCCTGCACTGATTTGATTGTTGCTGATATACTCATTCTCTATTCTCCTACGCTACATACAGTTCATTTTCAAGTTCTGCAATAGCTTCCATAAATTTTTTCTTATTTCCAAAGTGTTTTAAAATCTCAACTGGTGTGCCAAATTTAGCAACATCCGGTACTTTTAACACTTCTAAACTCTCTAAGTTTGCTAATCCTTCATCGGCATATTTCTCAAGTAATGTTTCTAACACTTGCCTTGCCGTTTCACTATACTTACCAAAATAACCACGCTTTTTCACATTGTTTGCTCGTTCTCTTCGCGTCAAAGGAGGCATATCAAAGGCTACATGACAAATAAGATCAAATGGATCTAAGTCCTTTGACACTTCTTCTTTTAGCTCATCAAAAAAAACACCTTTTTGTTCCAACTCATCAATAATGACGGTTTTCTTTTCTGCATTATTCCACCGCTGCAAGAAATCATTTAGACTTGAATATTCTTTTTGAATATTCTTCTTTGTAAAGTCAACCAGGCTTTCGGTAATCAACTTTCCACTTGCATCTAAATATTGCACACGCTCATTAATAATCGAAACAGGTACATCGTGAACATAATATTTTATCCTTTTATTTCCATCTTCAGAATCGAAAGTTACATCAGGAGGCTCTTCATGTTCATCTCTAGGAAAATCTTGTTCGTCTTCCATAACAGAGTCTTCCGTTTCTTCTGTTGGAATTTCTCCCTCAGTTTCTTTGACTTTTACAGGCTCGCCATCGAAATCTTTGTCTGCAAAGAGCTTTGTTACGTTTCTAAAATCAATAATCGTAAAGTACAGCTTGTCGTATTCCTCATTAATTCTTGTACCCCGACCGATTATCTGTTTAAACTCTGTCATACTTTTAATATTGCTATCAAGGACAATAAATTTAACAGTGTCGGCATCAACACCTGTGGTTAATAGTTTACTTGTAGTTACAAGAACAGGGTAGGGTTCATCGGCAGTCATAAAATTTTCTAATTCTTCAACACCCTCGCTGCCACTTGTCATTTGCACTACATATTTTGAATTTTGCAAAGCTAAGTCTTTATTTTCGTTTCTCAGTGCATGTGCCATGCGGGTTGCATGGTCTATATCAACGCAGAAAAAGATCGTTTTTGCAAAACGAGAGTTGTTTTTCTTTAAAAAGTCCGAAACACGTTTTGCCACAAGTTCAGTACGTTTTTCAAGCACTAAGCTTTTATCGTAATCATTGATGTTGTATTCTCTATCCTCGATTTCATTGCCATATTTATCTTTTTCCCCCTTGGTGGGACGATAGCCCTCCAAATCTTTATCAATCCCTACACGCACAACTTTATACGGAGCAAGAAAACCATCTTCAATACCTTGTTTTAAAGAATATGTAAAAATCGGTTCACCAAAATACTCAATATTTGAGGTTTGTTTCGTTTCTTTTGGTGTCGCAGTCATACCTATTTGAGTAGCGTTCTTAAAATATTCCAAAATTTTACGCCAATCGGAATCATCTTTTGCACTACCTCTGTGACATTCGTCAACAATAATTAAGTCAAAAAAATTAGGGGAAAATTCTTTATATATATCTGAAAATCCTTCCTGTCCAGTCACGCCTTGATAGATAGCAAAATATACTTCATAAGCTTTATCTACTTCTTTATTCTTAATTTTGGTCATTTTACGGTTATTGCTATCTACATTAAAAAATTTAAAGTCTTTTCGCATTGGATCATCAACAAGTACATTTCTATCAGCCAAAAACAATATTCTTTTCTTTGTTCTTGATTTCCAAAGACGATAAATAATTTGAAAAGCTGTGTATGTTTTACCTGTGCCTGTTGCCATCGTTAGTAGAATTCTGTTCTGTCCACTTGCAACTGCTTCAATAACACGGTTGATTGCATTGCATTGATAGTAGCGAGGTCTTCTTTCATCATTAGGATTAAAATAATAATCCTGTGCAACTATCTTTTCGACAGTTTCAGCTATGCCCTTATAAGCTTTATATTTATTCCAAAGTGCATTCGGTGAAGGGAACTGTTCCAAAGTAAGTTCAGATTGTACATCTGTATCTTTAGCTGTTTTATCATAAAATGAAAAACCATCTCCGTTAGAAGTAAATACAAATGGTATATCCAATATTTCTGCATAGTTTAACGCTTGCTCCATACCATCAGCAATATTGTGGTTGTTATCTTTCGCTTCAACGATAGCCAGCGGAATATTAGGCTTATAATAAAGAATATAATCGGCTCGTTTTTGCTCACCACGCTTTACGGTCTTTCTACGAACAGTGATCTTACCCTTTGTAAAAGATACTTCCTCACGGAGTTGTAAATCTCTATCCCAACCTGCTGCAAGAATAGCTGGAGTAATAAATTTTGTCCTTATATCCTGTTCAGACATCATCTTTTTGTTCATCTTTACTCCTCACTTTCTTAACCTTTATTGTTTTACCATCAAATGGTTTTTCTACTTTCATTGATATAACAATTTTCCGCCTATTTCTTTTTCGTTTAAACACTCAACCAAAGGGAAAACAAATTATTGTATACATTCCATTATATTATATTTTGATATATTGAAAAAAGCAAGAAATTATAATAGCAAAAGTCAGTAATTACAGTGATAGTACAGCTCTCCAATCAAAAGGGCTATTCTACCGCTTTGTAGCGATATATTTTCTACCTAGTATACCATATTCTTAATGCCCCTGCCACTACAAGAAGATAAAACATCCAGACATTCGTTAGACTTATTCTTAAAATATTACTAGTATGACTCTATTTTAATAAGTTTACATTATTATCCTGAAATGGTATAATACTTATAGACCATTTCAGGAGGTAAAATGATGCCAAAGAGTGCTACGC
>ENA-ORUW01001052-ORUW01001052.1-human-gut-metagenome-genome-assembly--contig:-NODE-1052-length-21683-cov-14.249214_pt1 | contig 21683 bp, 14 predicted proteins | sample MGYA00242088_ERZ509227 | MGnify/ENA primary metagenome ERZ509227 (study PRJEB26280, sample SAMEA2338816) | human gut metagenome | biome: human gut; feature: human-associated habitat; material: faeces... | reverse complement strand
TCGTTCTTCACTTGTCTTGTTATAAGCCATTTATCTTTCCTCCGATCTGATTTTTCGTATAGAAATCAAATCGGAGCATGGCGGTGACCGGATATGTGGTATCCCACAATTCTCAAAAAATGTCGAAAAAAAAGTGTTGCAACCAGTATGATGATTACAACACTTTGTTCATTCTTATTGTTTAATTCTTTTTGCTGGACCCATTGATGCAAATACCACTTCTCCTATTGCTCATGTCTCCCCTCAAAACATTACATTTAGAAGCATATAACAAACTTTCGTATATCTTATTGCAACATATATTTTTCTTAATTCCCTTTTATTAATATATTATAAATTTTCAACTAAAAACTGGAGTATCATCCCTATTCTTCATTTACTTCAATTTTTTTCTTTAGCACTCTTGTCTTCAGCGGCGCTATCACTTCGCTTTCCTCCCCATAGACTACTTCATATTCTTCCGAAATCGGAACTGCTACGGATTTCCTACCAAAATTCTGAAGGAATAAATATTCTAATTTGTCAGATGCTCTAGTATTTACGGATATTCCTTCTGGCACAAATTTTACCAATAGTTTAACTTCAGCTTCTTTCACAAGTCTTTTGTATAAATCATGATAAAATGCATATTCCATATCTGCCGCAACATAATATGCATGTCCGTTTCCATATGTTTTGTGTGTCAAAGCAGCTTTTCCTGCATAGAAATCCTCTCCGTAACACATCAGAACTTCTGCATCCGATACCTCCAGCAATTCACACAAATGGTTACATCTGTAAGTTTTCTGTAAATTCAGATGATTTGATGGATTTGGCACTGCATAGTTTTCTTCCCAATCATACAATGCATCTATCTCTGTACTCCTGATTCCCGTCACATCCATTAATCCATATGGTGTTCCAAAGAGGAAGCAACGATCTGTTGCATCTACCAATCCTGACCAATAGGATAATACTAGTGTTCCACCTTGTTTTACATAATCTCGCAATTTTTCTTCATATCCATCACAGAAAAGATATGCCATTGGAACTGCAAGAATCTTATATCCATCTAGCACATGCTCCATCGAAATTACATCTACGTTCAGTCCCTGCTCTCTTAATGCACGGTATTGCTTTAAGACACATTCCTGATAATACATATTTTCATTTCTTGGTCCTTGTGCATCTTTTAATGCCCAGCTATTTTCTCTATCATAAAGAACAGCTACCTGTGCAATGGTTTTCGTTCCTATGGTTTCTTGTATCTTTTCTAACGCTTCCCCGACTTCTGTTACTTCTTTAAATACTCGTGTATCAGAACCACCATAGTGGTCAATAACTGCACCATGGAATTTTTCTGAAGCACCTCTGCTTTGACGCAATTGGAAATATAATACACTGTCTGACCCATGCGCAACTGCCTGTAGTGAAGTTGCCAAAAGCATTCCCGGTTTCTTCAATTTGTTGATTGGCTTCCAGTTTGTTGCAGAGGGACAAGACTCCATCAATAAAAATGGTTCTTTCTTAATGCTGCGCAATAAATCATGCTGCAAACCGCAATCTACTGCTGTTTCCCATTCTTCCTTTTTATGCCAACCCGGATAATTATCCCAGCTTACCACATCTACCACATTTTTAAATTTCTTATAATCAAGACCTTCATAGTCATACATGAAATTTGTCGTAACCGGAAGTTCCGATCCACCTTCGCGAATGGCTGCAATCTCAACTTTCATAAAATCTATCGTCTGCTCTGTTACAAATCTCTTCCAGTCCAACTTCAATGCATGCAATTCATTTTCTCCGATAGTTGATGGACTTTCAATTTCAGCAAAACTTCTATACCTGTGACTCCAGAAAGTTGTACACCATCGGTTGTTCAGATTATCTATTGTCTCATATTTTTTCTCCAACCATTCCCTGAATTTTTGCTGGCACAACGGACAATGACATTCCCCACCAAATTCATTCGATATATGCCATAGCATTACACCTGGATGCTTTCCAAAGCGTTCTGCTAATGCTTTATCCAGCTTATGGATTTTTTCTCGATAAATTAAAGATGTATAACAATGATTATGTCTTCCACCAAATAATTGTTTTTCTCTTTTTTCATTCACTCGCAATACTTCTGGATATTTGTCTGCCAGCCATTTTGGTCTTGCTCCAGATGGTGTTGCTAAAATTGTGGATATCCCTTCGTGATACAGATTATTGATGATCTCCTCAAGCCACTCAAAGTGATATTCTCCTTCTTCTGGCTCTAAGACAGCCCAGGAAAAGATGCCAAGTGAAACTGTGTTGATATGTGCCTTTTTAAAATATTCAATATCTGTCTTCAGTATCTCTGGATGATCTAACCACTGTTCTGGATTATAATCTCCTCCATGGAGATAATGATCATAACTTACTTTTGCCATTTTCTTCACCCCTACTATTTTATTTTTGTATTTTAACTATTACTTTTATATCCCCTTAAAGTAAAATGAAAATTCCATTCGTTTCTCTGGATTCACCAGATATTCCTTATGCGTTCTGGCACCCCAACTGTCATCTCCGCCAATTCCCATCTGTTCTTTTGCCACTCGAATGACTGTATAATGCACCTTCGGAAGCTCATATGCATGCATTGCATTCTCGATTTCATGTGGCGTATATGGAAGGGCTGAGAACATCATCGGACCTTGATTCTTATCCATTTCAAACCATATTCCTCTTCCTTTCCGGTCCGTAACAGTTGCCCATCGAACTTCTTCTTTTGCTCCACATTCTTGAGGAACTATATATTTTGCCATATTCTCTTTGACTTTATTAGCATATATTCCAAGCTTGGCTCCCTTTTTTCTGTCCGCATACGTTTCTTTCGGTCCTAGACCGTACCATTTCAGACAGTCATAATCCGCATTCACTTTAAATAACACACCAAATTCCGGCATATCTCCTAATTCTGGTACTGAATCATAACTCAAGGTTGTCTTGATGCGTCCATCTCCCGTTACTTCATAGGACAATTCACATTCACTGGCTGGCATTGTCGGCAATAAGTAGGTAAGTGTTACTTTTACAGCACCTTCTTTTTCTTCTACTTCTGGTTCATGCGCTGGTCCATACATCCCTTTTCTATATTCTTTATGGCTTGCATACAAACTTGCAATCTTCCACTGTGCATAGCGCATCTGCATCAGATTACCACAATCGTTATCTGTTGGCGCACGCCAGAAATTTGGTTTTGGAATGGCTTCTATCATCTCTCTTCCTGCATATTTATAAGATACTAAGCCCCCATTTAATACGGAAAAGATAACTTCGAAATGATTCCCTTTCACGCCAATATTATGCAGACTTCGAATTACAGTCAGTTCATTTACATCCAAAGTTTTTTCTTTTTTTGTCCCTTCAACCTGATATACATACTGTCCAAATGCAATTTCATATCCTGCCTTTGCCCATTTCGTATCTTCTTTTAAATGGAAAGATACTGTAACTGTATATTCACCCGGTTGTTCCGTTTTTTTGACAGGTAATGCATAGGTCATTTCACTTAATGGTTCTACAAATGTTTCCAATATTTCTGTCTGGATTGGGATACCGTTCTTTGCGAGTGTCACCTTACAGTCATAGCAATCCGTATTCAAGAACAGATTTTTATTGATAACCCGTACCTGTTTTTCTTTCACCTCTGCTGAGATATTTTGATAATTGAATTTTACTTCTTGCATTTTTGGAGAAGATTCTCGTTCCCCACCATAGACGATTCCGTTTCCACTGAAGTTATAATCCGTCGGTCGGTCCCCAAAATCACCACCATATGCCTGAAATTCTCTTCCATACCGGTCTTTTTTGTAAATAGACTGATCAATGTAATCCCAGATGAATCCTCCCTGATATCTAGGCTCTGTATCTGTCAGTTCTGTATATTTGTGCATCGCTCCACAGGAATTTCCCATTGCATGGGTATATTCACAGCATATAAATGGTTTTTCTTTCTCTTTCGCAAAGAACTCACGGATACCTTCTACAGATGTATACATCTGACTTTCCATATCACTGGTATCATTGTATCTTCTGTCATGAAAAACTCCTTCATAATGAACCAAACGTGTTGGATCTGCTCCATGGAAAAATCTGCACATTTCATATATATCTTTTCCACCACAGGATTCATTTCCACAAGACCAGATTAGAATAGATGCATGGTTCTTATCTCTTTGATACATAGAATTTGCACGATCCAGTACCAATCCTTGCCATTCCGGCTTATCATATGGAACCGTTTCCGAATAGTCCTTTGTTACCTCTGCTACATCCCATGTTCCATGAGATTCCAAATTCGTTTCGTCAATCATATAAAAGCCATATTCATCACAAAGCTCATAAATCTTTGACGCATTTGGATAATGACAGGTTCGAATAGCATTGATATTATGCTGCTTCATATTTTTCAGATCTTTTATAAGTTCCTCTTCTGATACATATCTTCCTGTTACAGAACTGAATTCATGACGGTTCACACCTTTAAATACGATTCGCTTACCATTAAGCAACATCAACCCATCTTTCATCTCAAAACGGCGAAATCCTATTCTTTGTAAAATCACTTCCTGTAGATTATCCTTTAAATCATAGATTTCCATTTTCAAATCATAAAGTCTCGGTTCTTCTGCACTCCATAGTTCTGGATCGTTCACTTGCCAGCGGAAGTAACTCTTTACAGCATTTACATCTCCAATCAGTTTTTCTTCTTCTAAAACAACTTCCGCTTCTATAGATAATTCGACTTTTACTTTGCCATTTCCCCATGCTTTCAAGTCTAATTTCAATTCTGCCTGTTGCAATGTCTCATCTGGGGTTGCCTGTATCTGTAAATCGTAAATGTGAACTTCTGGTACTGTATAAAGATATACGTCTCTAAAAATCCCGGAAAATCGGAAAAAATCTTGGTCTTCACACCAACTTCCTGATGTCCACTTAAATACCTGCAGCGCCAGCTTATTTTCTCCATCTTTCACATACTCTGTTAATTCAAATTCTGATGGTGTAAAAGAATCCTCACTATAACCTACAAATCTTCCATTCATCCACAAAGCAAATCCACTTTCTACTCCCTGAAAAGAAACAAACACTCTTTTTCCTTCCAGTTCCTTTGGAAGTCTAAAGTATTTCACATAACTAGCTACTGGATTAAACTGCTCTGGTATTTCTCCCGGATGCACTTCTTCATGTCCTTCCCATGGATATTGAACGTTCGCATACTGTGGTATATCATACCCTTCCATTTGAATATGTGCTGGGACATAAATATCGTCCCAGGCAGCACATGAATATTCTTCCTTCTCGAACCCTTTTATCGTACTGATATAATTTTTCGCATAATGAAATTTCCAGATTCCATTTAAGCTATAGCGATAACTGCTTTCTTTTTCTTCAAACTCTTCCCAGTTTTTATAATATGCATGGTCTGAATGTGCGTCCATTCTTCCATCACGATAATACTCTGGATTTTTCACCTGATTATAATCAAATATTTTCATTTTCTATTTCTCCTTCCCTTCCAAGACTTCTATCTGCTTATTCATTGCCTTGTCTCGACGTATAAGGTTCATCAACTTTCAAGTCTCGGAAATAATATTCCTTATCTTTTTCTTCGATCGTTCGAAGAATCCTACATGGATTCCCTACTGCAACTACATTTTCCGGAATATCTCTGGTAACAATACTTCCTGCACCTATTACCGTATTATCCCCTATAGTAACACCCGGAAGAATGACCGAATTACTTCCTATCCACACATTCTTTCCGATATGTATCGGAATGGAATAATGTGCTACCATATCACGATATGTTGGGTCTATCGGATGTCCGGTGGTACATATAGTAACATTTGGGCCTATCATTGTGCGGTCTCCAATATATACTTCTCCATCATCTATGATTGTAAGATTAAAGTTCGCATAAAAATGTTCTTCCAAGAACACATGGCTTCCATAGGACATATGAACTCCGTCTTCAATAAATATGTGTTCCCCACAAGAGCCTAACAATTTTTTTAATATGCTTTGGCGCTCTTCCTGATTGCCCGGTCTACAATGGTTATAATCGAACATCATTTCTTTACAATGTTTTCGTTCTTTATCAAGTCTTTTTTCTATCTCCTGATTTTCTGGACTTTTATGCCCTGATTCATAAAACAGCATTCCATTTTGTATACGTTCTTCTAAATTCATTTCTGCCTCCATTTTCATTACGGATACATTTCTGTGTATAAAGACATCCCAATGCAAACTATTGCTGCATTGGGATGTAAAAGAGAGTATGTACTCTGAGTCGCCTGTTTAGATTGTCGAATCCTTCATCTTTATTTCATATCCTAATATCGATAATGGTAATCTCTTTCCTTCTGTCAGATATACATAGAGCAATCTGCTGGCTTCTCTTCCCAGTTCATCAACATCAAAAGATATACAGCTAATTGGTGGATACCACTCATCTAACAAAGTGCTATTATGCAAAGACGCTACTTTAATATCCCCCGGAACATCTATTCCTTTCTTACGAAGCATTCTTAAAATTCCCATACATAAGTTATCATCCATACAAATGATGCAATCCATATGTGCTGCCATCGTTTTCTCAATCGCCATTTCAGCTACATTCGGCAAATCCGTATTATAAAATACAAAATCCCGATCCAATACCATATGATTTTCCACATGAGCCTTCATAATTCCGTTAAATCGAATCCGATTGATTTTATGTTTCCGTTCTGCACACATGACTGCAATATGATTCAGATTCTTATGAAGAATAGCATTTATAAGTTCGCAGCATGCGTTTTCATTATCTGTATCCACTCTCAAAACAGATTGGTCATTATACGGTCCAATTACTACAAATGGAACACCCATTTTTTTCAGATATACTATTTCGTCATTATTTTCTACCGTTCTACTTAAAATAACTCCATCCATCACATGATTTTCTACCGCTTTTACTAAATTAGATATATCTGACGGTGTAATCTTAATTAGACATACCTGATATCCACGAATAGCAAAATAATCATAAACACTTAAGAAGATATTTAGGAAATACGGCATTGATGCAAAATTTTCTTCTCCGGACAAAACCACTGCAATCATTCTAGTCGTCACATCGGTATAATGCTTTTCTCTGATATTGGGAACCAATTCTTTGCTCTCCAAATACTCCTGTACCCTTTGTTTGGTTGACTGGGATATCCTTCCATTTCCTGATATTGCTCTGGAAACTGTAGACACTGATACTCCAAGTTCCTTTGCTACCTGGCTGACATTTACTTTATTGTGCATCATTCTATTTCACTGATCCAGTAATTCCTTCTACAAAATATTTCTGTAATGCGAAAAATACGATTGCTGTCGGAATCGTAGTAATCAGAACTGCAAGCATCAACATACCGTAATCTGTTACATATCCAGAGATTAGATTCGAAATCAACATCGGCATCGTCTGTGTTGTATTATCAGACATGATAACTTTTGCCCATAAATAGTTATTCCATGCATTCATAAACGTTACAACTCCTGCTGCAGCAAAAATTGATTTCATAGACGGAATATACATTCTCAAGAAAATTCCAAATTCACTTAATCCATCAATCCGTGCTGCCTCTATGATATCAATCGGGAATGCTTTTGCATTTGTTCTAAACATCATAATCAGAAGAGGCGTTGCAAGTGAAGGAAGCATAAATCCTACTGCTGAATTTAATAATCCTAATTTTGAGTACATACGGAAAAGAGGAACCATCAGCGCTACAAATGGAATCATCATAGACATCAGTACCACTACATATATTTTTTCTTTTGCTTTGTCTCTGTAAATTTCAAATGCATACCCTGCAAGCGAGCTTACAATTAAGGCAAATGCTGTTACCAGAATTGTATATTTACATGAATTTAAGAAACTGCTCCACAATGGTTGCTGTGCTATCAAATTCTGGTAATTTTCTGCGATATATGTACTAAATGTCAATTTTCCTGCGATAACATCCACACTCTTATTTGTCGCTGCAATAATCATCCACAAAAGTGGAAATACGGAAACAACTGTTACAATTCCTAAGAATATATAGATAAATGTGCTCTTTACTTTACTAGTCACGTTCATCACCTACTTTCATCTGAACAAATGCGAGAATCGCTACCATAATCAAAATGATAAAGGACATTGCTGATGTATATCCAAAGTTTGGAACTCCCTTAAATGACATATTATAAATATAATGTGACATTGTGATAGAAGCATTTCCAGGGCCTCCCTTTGTCAGGTTCATAGACTCATCAAAGAGCTGTAATGTACCATTTGTGGACATAATCGCTGTCATCAAAATAGTCGGTTTCAATAACGGAACTGTAATCTTAAAGAATGTCTGGAATGCAGATGCTCCATCAATCTTTGCTGCTTCATATACGGAATATTCAATATTCTGTAATCCTGCAAGGTAGAACACCATATTGTAACCAGTCCATCTCCAGATTAAAGCAATGATAATAATAATCTTTGCACTGGTTGGATTTGACAAAAAATTATATGCATGATTAATAATTCCTAACTTTAATGCAATCATATTGATAAATCCATCTGTTGCAAAAAGTGATCGGAAAATAATCGCATAGGCAACCAATGAAGTCGCACATGGAAGGAAGATTGCTGTTCTGAAAAAGCCACGAAATTTTAATTTTGGATTATTCAAAATGGATGCAAGAACCAATGCAATAATCAGCATTACAGGCACTTGAATAATCAGATAAAATGCACAGTTCTTCAATGACTGTATAAATACATCATCTTTAAAGCATCGAATATAGTTTGACAGTCCAGCAAACTTTATATTCACTCCAGTACCCGTCTGGAAAGAGGTGATCAACGCACTGATCATCGGGTATAAGCTAAACGCACAGATTAATATGATTGCAGGAAGTAGAAATGCCCATCCAGTAGCATTTTGTTTTCCTTTCATACTAAGCCCTTTCTTTTTTTTCATATTTGCACCAACTTTCGTTCCTATAGTTGAACTGAGATGCCCATGAAAACAGATGTCACATGTGCATCCCAGTTTATTACTCTTGCTTACTCAAACTATATCTTTACTGCTGATTCATATTGAACTCTACTGTCTCCTGAGCTGTCTTAAGTTCTGAGTCAATACTTGATCCACCTGATACATTTGCTATAGCAGTTGCAAGTGCTTTATTTGCTTCTGTGTAGTAAACACCAAGGTCAACGGATGGTGTTTTTGAAGCAAAATCAGCAATCTGTGCATAAATTGCCTGACCACCAAAGAACTCCTGTGGCTCATTGTATACATCGCTTTCACTTGCTGGAAGCCATGTTGCAATCGCACCTGATTTTGGAAGAATCGTATCGTAAAGTTCTGTACTACCTGCAAATGTAGATGCCAGGAAGTCTTCTGCAAGTTCTGTATTCTTACAATTCTGTGTAATTGCCCATGTAGATCCTCCCTGATTAGAGTAATTCGTTGCAGATGAAACTCCAGGAAGAGCCGGCATATCTGTCAATGCCCATTTTCCGGACTGATCTTCCGCCGTCTGAACAGAAGCAAGTATCCAGCATCCATTGATGACTCCTGCTGTCTTTCCGCTTGTAAATGTTGCAACATATTCATCCCAGCTGTTTACAACATTCAGCACATTTGCATCTTTCATTTCTTCATATATTTCAATACACTGTTTAATATTTTCATTGCCTGCGAGATCCGGTTTACCATCCTCTGTCCAAGTACCAAATCCTGCTGACTGTAACATCTGATAGATCAGATCAGAGCTATCTGCCTGTACAGATAATAAAGAATATCCTGTCTTGTCGTACACGTCTTTACCGATTTCAATAAAACGATTCCAATCAATATCTGTCAAATCATCAATGGTATATCCTGCCTGTTTCAAAATGTCCGTTCTATAACATGCTATTTCAGCACCATTATCAAATGGAACACCATAATGCTTTCCGTCCACAGTTGAAGCAGCCAATTTTCCTTCTGCAAATTCCGACCAGTCAACTCCACAATCTGTGATATCCTGATACAAATCCGGATATGTTGTTACATATTTCTGATATGCAAAGTCCTGCATCAGACAGATATCTGGAAGTTTATCATAATTTCCAGCTCCGACAATCGTTCCGAGCTGTGTCTGCATATCATCCCAACCTGTTTCAACGATATTCAGTTTGAAATCTGGATGGTCTTTCTGGTAAACTTTTTCTGCCTCTTTCATTGCATAGATATTAAAAGACTGATCCCAAGCCCATACAGTTAATGTATTTTCATCTTTTTCGCTTGATTTTTTTTCGCTTGATCCACAACCTGACAGCATTCCAACAGTCATCGCTGCAACAACCAAAACAGATACTATCCTCTTTTTCATAACAATCCTCCTTGTATTTTGCGCACCCATTTTTGTGCAATTTGTACATCTCTATTAGTTCAACCGGTTTTAACTATGTTTATTATAACAAACACAATTTTCTGATTGTTATGATTTTTGATACTAAAACAATTCATTTAGGCACTTGCGCAAAGCTATTTTTCTTGATTGCGCATTTTATTTCGTCTTTGCATATTTTTTCTTTTCATTGATTCAATCGATTCTCTTTCACCCATATTTTAGGAGTTTTTCCTGTAATTCTTTTAAAATTCTTAATAAAAGTGGACATATTATCGAATCCAACGCGCCTTGCTACATCTGTGATACTAATTGCTTCTTTTTGCAAAATCTTGCATGCATGACTGATTCTCACAAAATTCACATATTGTATGGGTGTCATATTATAGTTTTCCGCAAAAATTTTGCGCAAATAGCTCTCACTTATATATGATGCATCTGCTATATCACTTATTCGAATCTCTTCTGCATAATTTTCTTCAACATAAGCTAAAGCCTTCTTAAGTTTTTCAAGCTTATCTCGGTCCATTTTTTCTTCTTTTTCCATAATCCAGATATCTTGTGAATTGATTTTCACAATTTCCATTAGCAATGTATAAAGCAAACCTTTCACACAATTTTTGTACCCAAAATCCTTGATTCGAATCTGATCCATCAAACAGTCCAACTCTCTGGCGAATAATGGAATTTCTTCTTTTTGCAATAGAATTGCCCGAATTTCAATTCTTCTTCTCAGATTTTCTACTTCTCTTTTTTCATAATATTCTTTTAAAAATTCCATTGGATTAACATAGATAACTTCCCAGAAGCTATTTTCTCCCATAGTACTAACCACGTTATGCGGATAATTTGCCGGAACAATAATAATTGTTCCATCCGAATATGGAATTCGTTCCTTATTGAATATAATGGTTCCTTTTCCTTGTCTACAGATTCCAATTTCAAGAAGATTATGGTAATGATTTCTTGGTATTTCTTTTTCAAAACGGTCCCGCCCATAGTTTCTGATTCCTACACTTCCGAGCTTGGCAACCAAATCCTCCCCACTTGATATCTGATAATATTCCAGCTTTATTTTTGATATATTTGCCATTTTTAGCCTTTCTGCAATCTTCTGAACATAATTAAGGTACAAGAATTGCTGTTACTTTATTTCAATCTAACTAGTTTCTAAAGTAACAGCCTCTCTTAACTTCTTTATTTATAGTTCGTCTACTTCTTTTTCTGAAGCAGTTCTCCGTTTGTTTCTTCCCCATTCATACATGACATAATAATTAACCACTACCCCATATTATAAATAACACCCAGAAATACATATTTCAGACTGATAATCAGATTTTTATTGAATTTATTAATCTATATGTTATGACAACATATCTTTCAGACATGTACTCCGGTAGTCACTCGGCGATATTTTATATCTTTCTTTAAATACTCGGTTAAATGTTCTCTGACTTTCAAATCCACTATCCAGACAAATGTTTGTAATAGAATCACTCGTATTTTCCAAACGCTGGCATGCATAGTTCAGCCTTGCATCGTTAAGATATTGATTAAAGTTTCTATGGAATGTTTTGGAAAAGAGTCTGGATAAAACATATTTGCTCACCCCCAGATCTTTTGCCATCTCTTCCAACGAAAACTTCCTCTTAAAATTTGCTGATATATAGGAAACTGTCTGGTAAATAAGATCGTTGCTCCCCACATTACTCTTTTCTACCAAATTTAATTTTCCTATGCAGCGTGCCAACATAATTTGAAGATATGCCTGTGCAACAGTAATATCCGACTGTTCTGTCTCTAAAATCGCATTTATAACCCTATATACCTCCGGTTCAACCTTTTCCGCTTTGATGATCGGATATTCAGGAGCCATGGATTGCATAATATCTGCAAATTTGGCAATCGTAAATGGCGATGCAATCAGATAAGTCGCTTTATTTACACCGGGTGTCAGTACCTGATAGTGATGAATAACATCTGGAAATACAAAGCCTATATCTCCTTTATCCATATGATATAGTTCCTGTCCGACACCCAGCTCTAATGCTCCACTTGTTACACAAACGATCTCCAGTGCATTATGAAGATGTGGTTCAATATGTTTTGACTTCCTATTTATCGCTATAATCTCCTCTTTTGTGTCAACATATTTTAACTGCATGAAATACTCCCCTTTGCAACATTTGTCTATATCTTCTTTCGATTTGGCAAGCAATCCTTTTACACCTATCTTATAATCAACTTGTAAATAAGGAAAGGAGGAATTGCAAATGAGCAACCTAAAAAAATATCTGAATGACCTTTTAGTATTCTACACTGAATATTTTGAGCATCCTTACCATGCATAAATACTAAAAGGACTATTTTGTGAAAACTGAATATTTTCTTAAGGCCATTTCACAAAAATGAAGTGGTCCTTTTTTATTTTCAAAATACAGTTCTATCACTTTATATATAGAAAAAAAGCACTGTCTCATCGAGCAACGACCAGACAACGCTTTCTCCTGTCAATTCTAATTTATGTCTGATGCATCTGTTACTTCATCTGCAGCAATTCCTTTTTCTGCTTTCAGTTTTTTATTTGCATCTTCTACATTCATTCTTGAAAGTACAAACATAATCAATACATCAAAGATTAACGGAAGCCAAAGATACATGAACTGCATCATATCAAGTGCAGACTGTGGCTGAGTTGCATTTGTTCCGACATATCCACTGAACTCAAGCATCCATCCAACAACAGCGGTTCCAATACCTCCACCGATTTTTACGCCAAGAGAAGTACAAGAGTACATCGTTCCGTCAATTCTCTTTCCCTGTGTAAGATAAGTGTATTCAGAGCAGGATGCGATAACTGCATTCATATCTCCCTGCCATGGTCCCTGACCTAAGGCTGCAAGAGCTGTAAACGCCATCATCAGCGGAACACTGCCCATATATCCGGCAACAACAACAAGTGCTCTACCGATGACTGCTAAAACATAACCTCTTAAGTTCAGTTTGTACATACCTTTCCACTTACCAACTAAGGTTGGTGTAAAAATCAAGGCAATGATTAGTGGAATATTAACTGCCCATGCAAATTGTCCAAACAAATTCTTATTTTTCAGTACCCATGTCATATAATAAATGCCAGCTCCAATCATGGCACCATATAACTGCTGTAAAATATATGTTCCACAAATCATCATGTAATACTTGTTTTTAACAAGAAGCTTGAATGCCTGTACCATTCCGTACTTTTCATTATCATCCTTTACTTCTCCTTCGTTAAGTTCTTCCTCAGGAAGTTCCTTAACAGAAAGTGCTGAAATCGTATTTATGACAAGACCAATGATTGCATAGATAATAGCAACCGTTCTCCATGCCGCAGCATCTCCACCACATTTATCTACAAATCCAACTGTAATCGCCTGAATCAGAAGACTTGTTGAAAACGCAAAAATAAAACGGTAAGATCCCATCTGCACACGCTCTTTGCTGTTCTTTGTAATCAGTGACGTAAGTGCTGAGTAAGCAATATTGTTTGCTGTATAAAACACACCATTTAACAGTGTATAAGAAATAAAGAACCATGCATATTTAGCCGTTGTTCCAAAGCTGACTGGTACTGCAAAGCAGCAGACCAGCGTAATGGCACAACCAATGTATCCGTATAGCATCCATGGCTTCGCTTTTCCCATTTTACTGTGTGTTTTGTCAATCATTGATCCAAGAAATATATCCGTAAAACCATCAAATAGTTTTGATACGGCAATCAGGGTACCTACGACACCTGCAGCAAGTCCTACTGAGTCCGTCAGATAGACCATCATGAAAGATGTCAGGAAGGCATAGACTACATTACCTGCAATATCACCTGATCCATATCCAATTTTGTTATACCATTTCAAATACTTTTTTTCTTCCATCGAATTTCTTTGCTCCTCATCTTCATCGCACTTAGAATCTCAATATGTCTAACCGTATGATGTCTAATTCTAATTTTTTCTCTGTTTTTGTCTGATTGCTCTGTATATCCGGACTTTACATTGCAATCAGACTATCCTTCTTTGTTTACGAGTTACATGAAACTTTATTATCCCTTTACATACGGTATCAGCGTAAACTGGAACCGGAATAATACATCATCAAATCGGTACTGATCCAATACAACTGGACCACAACTATTAGAACCAATGCCATTTAATGCGTAGTCAACGCAAAATACTACACTATCTGATTCTGTCAGTTCATAATTATGCGTTTTCTTCTCAAGTTCTTCCTGCGTATAATAAGAAGCATTGAATGAGAAGGCATTTTCCGCAGATACCACAATTCCATATCGTCTGTTGTTAAGCTCTACATATTCACAATCATAATGGCTTCCATTTTCCTGTGGACGAATATAGTCCTCATGCAAATCATCTACATTTGCATGATACAAACCGTGGCTCGCAGCCTGATGTTTGTCACAATAGCTTTCCTGTGGTCCCATTCCAAAGTATCGTGTAGCTGAAAGTTTTTTATCCAGGAACATCCTCACACCAAATCTTGGCAGGTCCGGAAATTCATCATCTTTTGTTACTGCAATATCTGCATCAATCTTTCCAGCAGCTTCTATTTTCCATGTGATCGTCACATCAAGAATCTTCTGTACTGTCTCTGCCACAACGGATGCATGGCTTGTAATTTTCACACCATGCTTTCCCTGCACGACCTCTGTCGTGTAAGCTCTTGTATAAGCTTTATCATAATGGGCTTTCTTCCATTCAGACTTGATGTACATATCGTTATCTGTTGGAGCTCTCCAAATATTTAATTCCATCGGATGGTTCAAGTATTCCCGCCCTGCGAATTTCATCTCTTTAAAGAGTGCAGTACGTTTGTCTATGGTATAAGCAAATTCACGCCCCTTGATATGAATCTGTGTATCATTTTCATTTACCTGTAATTCAGAGTCCACTGCTGTTTTTTGTAGCCATTTCTCAGCAAGTTTACATTTTGCATCGTCTTTGCTTACCTCAATTTCATCAAATCCAAGAATATGTTCTTCATCCAATAATGGTAATTCTTTTTTCAAATGGTAAATAAGTTTTAAATAACACTTTCCATTCTCTGGCACATTGATTTTAAGGTTTATTTTTCCTTCACTGTGTGGTGCTACTGAAACTTCTGGAAGTTTACCTTTGCTGATCACAAGACCGTCCTGTGTCAATTCATAACTGATTTTCACATAATCTTTCAAATCATCAAAATCCATGTAGTTATGAAGCATTAGTTCTCCACTTTCTTTGTCATAGGAAATAACCCTTGCCGGGCGATAAACATTCTTGTATTCCAAAAGTCCTGTATGTACCGTTCTGTCCGGATATACTAATCCATCCATACAGAAGTTGCCATCATGAATTTCTTCGCCATGGTCGCCCCCATAAGCATATATAGTCTTTCCATTCTCAGCAGTTCCATGAGCAATCGCATGGTCACACCATTCCCAGACAAAGCCGCCGCACATTTTATCATTATCCTGAATCATCTGGAAGTAATCTTCAAAATCTCCAGGTCCGTTTCCCATGCTGTGACAGTACTCTACCAAAAGGAAGGGTTTGCTTCCATCTTTATCCAGATATTCCTGAATTTCGGAAAGCGCTGGGTACATCCGGCTGTACACATCCAGATTGCTGTAATCATATGTTTCATCATAATTACGATATCTTGCACTCTCATATTGTGTGATACGGTCTGGTTCAAAATTCTTTGTCCATTCCAGTGCTTTTTCAAAGTTGCAGCCATAAGCACTCTCATTTCCCATTGACCACATAACAATACAGAAACGGTTTTTGTCACGTTCCACCATGAGTTTTACTCGATCAACGATTGCCTCTTCCCATACCGGATCATCTGCAATCTTCTCATTCCATCGTTTGAACCGATTGTAATCGGTGTCTTCTTTTCTGTAGATCATAAATGGACCATGAGCTTCAATATCTGCTTCATCTATTACCATGAATCCATACTTGTCACACATTTCATAGAAAAATGGTGCGTTCGGATAGTGGCTGGAACGGATCGCATTAAAATTATGCTGCTTCATTAACGTAAGATCGGTTGTAATCTGTTCCGGATTGATTGTAAATCCAGTAACCGGATCAGAATCATGTCGATTGACACCACGGAATTTAATCTTCTGTCCATTTAAATAAATAACCTGGTCTTTAATCTCTATCTTTCTTAATGCAATGTGATCTACAATTACTTCATTCTCTGTTTCAAGAATCAGTTTATATAGATATGGATTTTCTGTATTCCAAAGTTCCGGACTTGCGATTTCTAATACAGCTGTTCCTTCTTCAGCAATACTTCCTAGTGCTACAACTGCTCCGTTTCTATCTTCAATCGAAATTTTTACATTTAACGGAGAGTAGAATTTCATTTCAATTTCTACTTTCGCAAGCATATCCTCAATTCTTGTTTTAATATGATAATCACTGATTGCCTGTTTTGGGCGTTTCAAAATGTACACATCCCGGAAAATACCACTCATACGGAATTTGTCCTGATCTTCCAAATAGGAACCATCACACCACTTCATGACCAGAACCGCTATGCTGTTCTCTCCGTCCCGAAGGAGGTCGGTGATATCAAACTCACTGGTCATATGAGAAACCTGGCTATACCCTACATAAGAGCCATTGATCCATACATAAAAGCAACTGTCTACTCCTTCAAAATTCAAGAAAGCTTTTGGTGCATTTTCATCTTTGTGATAAATAAAGGTATGTGCATATGTTCCACATGGAATATCCTGTGGTACATACGGTGGATCAAATGGGAACGGATACCTGATGTTTGTATACTGATGTGTGTCATATCCTGCCATCTGCCATACACTCGGAACCTGAATCTCATCAAAATTTTCTGTATCATAATCTTTCTTAAAGAAGGGTTCCTGAACATCATAGATACTGTTAAAATACTGGAACTTCCAAGTTCCGTTCAATAACTGCATTCGGTCTGACTCTTCCCTGTGCTCCACCAGGTTATCCATTCTTTTGGATGCCGGAATAAAATAGGCTCTGGCTGGCATTGTATTTTCATGCAGTACGCTTAAATCCTCATAATAACGTGGTACAATCATAAATAACTCTCCTTTAATACATATACATTTTTTTGCACTTTGTTTTTCCACAGCAAACCTTGTCTTTTACTTTTATGTTTACGTTTCTCTGTTTTGCTATATATATCTTATCATAATCTGCAAAACATGTCTATGAATTGGATTAGACAAAATATGCACTAAATGATACAATAACAAAAAAAGGAAAAGAGGTGCTACCATATGTATATGAATACCGGTTATTTAAACCACTCCCATATGGATTTCAAAGACAAAAGTCGCCCACTGGTTGTAGGAAGTTGCGGTACTTACCGCCTTTCCAGCCATCCAAAGTTACCAACCTACCGTCCAAGGGGACGCCTGGATTATCAGATTATCTATATCACTGCTGGTTGTGGGCATTTTCATTTTGACAATGTGGATAACGAAACGATTGTCCCCGCCGGTAATATTGTACTGTACAGACCGAAGGAACTTCAGAAATATGAATATTATGGAAAAGATAAGACAGAAGTATACTGGATTCATTTTACAGGCAACAATGTAAAAAATATCCTACGGCAATATAGATTCCCGGATAAAGAGCGTGTATTTCAGGTCGGAACCTCTATGGAATACGAACAGATTTTCAAGCGTATTATCATCGAGCTTCAGCGTTGCCAAGATAATTATGAGGAAATGCTTGTCCTTCTGCTCCGTCATCTTCTTATCATCTTTCATCGGGAACTGACCAGGGAACATATCTCGAAAAATGAATACCTGGATCACGAGATGGATAACGCAGTTACCTTTTTCAGTGAAAATTATAACCAGAATATTAGCATAGATGATTATGCTGCCTCACGTGGAATGAGTGTCAGCTGGTTTATCCGAAACTTCAAAAAATACACAGGTTCTACACCAATGCAGTTTATTGTGGGAATCCGAATTAACAATGCCCAGATGTTACTTGAAACAACAACCTATTCCATCAATGAAATTTCTAAAATTGTCGGGTATGATAATCAGCTTTATTTCAGCCGGCTTTTCCACAAGCTGAAAGGATATTCCCCAAGAGAGTACCGAAAAATAAGAAATAGGTTATGAAATCTATAATGTCATAAATCCAGTTTCCCCTCCAAAAGAGGATGCCACGGAATCATCAAATCAACGATTCCATGGCATCCTCTTCTCTCTTTTTGCAACCCCTTCCAAAATTGGCGTTTCTGTCAAATATTTTGAATATTCATCTGCCGCAATAAGTTTTGTAGTAAAATTATCAAAATCCGGTGTAATGACAATCAATCCATTTTTAGCAGATTTCACATCCTCATAAGAAAGTTCCAAAACTCGTTTATGAGAAACTCGTTTTCCAGACTGATATTCTAACAAGTAAACGTATAATGCTTGCCATACTTGCCTTGGCAAGAAACAACAGGCTCTCCCCAGTTGACTGAATAGTCACAATGTAAAATATAAAGTGCTCTTTGCCCCCCGCAGAAGCAAACCATTTCTTACCATGACGATTTGATTTGTGTTGCTTTCCGCTGGAATTAAAGCGTCAGCCTTCTAGATGTCAAAATTTCGAGGCTCAATCACACTCTCTATTTTCTCGCTGTCTACGCTTAGCAACTGCCATTACTGGCAGTCACCCAAGACTCGCTACTGGCGGTTGGTTAGACCTTACCAGGCAGACATTTCACCTGCTAGACTACTCGCCCTTACCTGGGCGCACAATCCCGATTTATCATCCCACTTTATTTCTTCTATCCGACTGTCCATTTCTTGTTTCTCTGCCATTCTTCCTGTTCATCAACGATATCGTAGCTCATATCAAGCATATCTAAAACTTTCGAATCACTGACAGTCCCATCCATTGAAACTGCCAGCCAATGTTTCTGATTCATGTACTTTGCCGGAGCAAAGTGATACATTTCGATATAATTGCTTATCATATCTGACTCTGCCTGAACTTCCATGATTGACATTACAGATTTGTCTGATTGATAAAAAATAGCATAAGGAATGTTGTTTCTTTGGTTTTTAAAGATTATGATCTGCTTTCCATTTTGTGTGATTCTCTCCGGGTTGGCTGGATATTGCTTTTTGATGTATTCGAATATTTCTTGTTGATTCATGAGAGGATCCCTTCTTTTTCACTAGTTCTTTTTTTTATTTTGTCGCAATTTACCCACGATTACAAGAGTAACTTTTCTTTTTTATATTTCCGTCAATTTATCAGTCCATATCTCATTATAGAGCTGTAATCTACTGCATAGTTTCTCTGCCGTACCTGATCACTGGAATTTCCCTCAATCGTGTAAACTCTTCCACCTTCGTATTTTTCTACAATTCCTACGTGGTCCGATGTTCCATCGTGATCCCAATCGAAGAAAATAATCATTCCGGCTGATGGGGTTGTTCCACCGCTCTGCCATTTGTTCTTTCCCTGAAACCAGGTAACACCATCACTGCACAAGGAGAATTTTGGAACATTCCCACTCTCTATCAGACCACTCTGGTCTGCACACCAGCTTACAAAACAGGCACACCATTCTACCCTGCTGTCGAATCCATACCAGCTCCAGAACTTCTGGCCACCGCTGTTTCCGATCTGCCCCATTGCCACCGAGACAATCTGCTGATTTCCAAACAAACCAGCAAACAGGCTGCCACCGGAATAATACCGCATCACATGGGGAACGTATTCGGGATCTCCATAGCTGCTCCATCCATGCGAAGCTGCCTGCTCCTGTGAAAATTGTAAAGCATTGGCTTCTGTGTATCCGCCTCTTTGCAACGCCCATCCTATGTACCCGTTTCCATAGTTATATCCCTGCCATGCAAGTTTTAACTTGTCCATATCCTGTGGGCTGCTACTTCCTTCCTGACTGATACAGTCTGCAAAGGTCTGTACTCCCACCTCTATCGAATAATTCGGATCGGTAATAGAACCGGGGCTGTGTGAAAACCTTATATTATACGGACTTTCCGAACACTGCATCGGGTCTGTTCCTCTTCCCCCGGATTCCTGCATCATAATCGCCTGTATCGCAGACACATATTCTGGAATGCCATATTGGGATGCGTACTGCTGTATCACCGAAGTATAAGCCAGCACCTCATCACTTAGAGATTCGGAACTTTCCGAACTACTGCTGAAGGCTGCTCCTGCAATGATTCCTGCAATCAGAATAAATACCAGAAGAAATGCACCGCCTCCGGCAGCAATCCATTTTCCCATTTTTTCAAGAGCTACTCCCCCTTTTTGAATCGTTGCTGTAATTCCCTGTACGGATAACTTTGAGCCTTTTCCTTTTACCTGAAGGACTGCTTTTCCACTTTCTGCCGATGCCTGTACTGATTTTCTTGCCATCTGTACTGCTCTTGCTTTCTGCATCGCCTGAAGGCTCTTTTCCACCTGCTGTGTCTGTATGGATGCCTGTGTCTTTATTTTTTCTTGAGACAGACCGGATACTTTTACCACTCTCGGTGCTGCTTTTACCTGCCGTTTACCGTTTTCCTTGGCAAGTGCTGCATGCTCCGGTTTCAGCTTGATCAATTTCTTTCCGCTTTCTGCCCCCTGCTCCATTGCTTCTTCAGCGGCTTTTGCTTCTTCCTGTCTGCTTTTTCTTTCCTTTATCTTCCTGTAGGTCACTCCGGCAAGTTTTTTCCCACCTCGATATGTGGTTTTCCCTATGGTTTTTCCTGCCACACTCGCCGCCCTGTACTGTACGGATTCTATTTTTTCAGTACCATACTGTGTCGGGGAGTCTGACTGCCCACTGCTTTTTTCATGTAGGTCCCTTGGCTTTTCTTTTGCTTCCAGTACAGCCGAGCGAACCAGTTCTTTCGGAAGTCGGGCAGCCGGATTTCGAATCTTCGGATTCTTATCCCTTACCCGTTCCTTGATATCTCTCATCCGGTCACCCTCTTTCCGTATCTCTTATCTCATCGGGCAACATCCCGATGTTTCTTTTTTTCCTGCTGTTTCTGCAACTGCTCCAACTGTCTGATTGCTTCATTTACCAGTGGATGCTCGTTGTAATATGGCACAAGTTCCAAATCACCCCTGTCTTTTGATGACAACGGTAATGGATATTCCATATCCGAATAAATAGAGTCCGGATCATGGATAGAAAATTCAATAGCCGGACACATATTGGCAGATGTTCTA
>ENA-ORUW01001046-ORUW01001046.1-human-gut-metagenome-genome-assembly--contig:-NODE-1046-length-21747-cov-5.685368_pt1 | contig 21747 bp, 30 predicted proteins | sample MGYA00242088_ERZ509227 | MGnify/ENA primary metagenome ERZ509227 (study PRJEB26280, sample SAMEA2338816) | human gut metagenome | biome: human gut; feature: human-associated habitat; material: faeces... | reverse complement strand
AGCACAGACAGCAGCTACCGCTACAACTAAAACAACTGCCGATGCCAGTACAGGCACCTTAAATTTCTTCATCTTCTCAATCAATTCATTCATCTTCATAATCTCAATCCATCCTCCATCTTATATATAACTGCAATTTTTATCTTAATACATTCTTTATTAAATTGCAACTTAAATATGTCAGATTTTGGCATTTGATTTTCGGCACAAAAAAAATACCCCAAAGCAACAGATTAATCTGTCTGCTCTGGAGGTATTATATTAGACGTTACAGCATATATGAACATATATTAACATATATTAACATATATTAACATATATTAACATATATTTAATTTTACATTCCTTAATTAATCGTCAAGCATGAATATAAGTTCCTCATCTTCATCCGTTAAGGCTTTATAATTTTTATTTACGCTTCCAAATACAACCGACGAACCGTATTTATCAAGATATGCATCCCTGCGTTCATTTTTGCGTCGGTTATAAGCCCTTCGCCAGTTTGGCAAAACATTCCTTGCAGTTTCAAGCGTATTGTCGTAAAGTCTGTTTATAATTTCCCTGCGCACATATTCGCATCCCTTGGCATCAGTTTTAATAAGATTGTACATATCATCTTCTTTAAGATAGTTAATCAGCTGTTCATTATATTCAAATGACGCATTCTGCGCATCCACATCTGACATCTCGCCATTCATGGCATACAAAAGAAACTGCTGATACGGTCTTAAGCAATCGTATATCTGTCTGAAAGTTTCGATACGCTCCTGCTTTAAAGCTTCTTCCTCCGGATTTAAAATTTTATTTCCACCTGTCTGATAATCAGGATTAAAACTTTCCGTAATACTTGCTTCCTTATATTTAAGCGTAGCCGCTATTGTTGAAGCTGATATGCCTTTAAGAGAGTCACAGCCCATAAGTCTTGATACTGAACTTGCTTCTGCATCTGAATATCCGAGTGCTTTAAAACGATTAATTTCCTTACGGATTTTATTATACTGTTCATTATAATGCGAACTCATATTAGATATATTATCTTTAATATATCCGGTAATGCCCTTGATTATGTGCGGCTTTGAAAATGTTGTAATATCATATTTCCCGCTATATCTGCAGATATGAATAAATAGTTCTTCGTAAGCCGAGTTTACAAGGTCATTTTTAAAATCCATGTTTTCATAATAAGACTGGTATTTTGAATGAAGCAGTGATTTTACAAAACCCTGCAGTTTGAAGTTACTGTATACGATTGAATTAATCCGTTCAACGCATTTCATTAAATCTAACATCTGATTTCTTTTTATTACCTTCTCAACGCCTATAATACGATAATAATACGCATTATCCTCTTCATCCTCGCCACGCACAAGAAGCTGCATCTCTAAATCATGTGTAAAGAAATCTTTGCAAACAATTTCCAGAGCTTTCTCGTTAATTTTTAAAAGATTGTCTGACCCAAGCTGTTCTTTTTCTGCCAGCACACATTTTTCAAAATATTCTTTTTCAGTTTCAAAACAATTTGCTTTTTTCTTAGGGATTTCTATTGAATCTGTAATTTCTTGCTCCTTATCCAATAACTTTAAAAACTTTTGCATGTCTGTTTCATATTGCCTATCCATTGCTGCCTTTTTTTCTTTTTCAATACTTTCTGTTATCATTATCTAATTCCTCCTCAACTTTTAAGCATTATGTCCGGGTTTTTTAAAAAAGCTTTATATATGCTTTCAAGTGACATCCGTATGTCTAATCCGCTTAATCCATGTGTAATCATATACGTATTAATGATTTCACACTCTCTTTCGTAAGACATTTTGATGTAATCTTTATTCTTTGCTGCAATCTTTGCAAGCCATGTGGTAAAACCGTTATCTAAAGCCAAAACATAAGCCCTCCTTTATATAAAAAAATCTGATATTATATAAATGTCAGAAATTATAAATCTAACTAAAATTAATTTATTTAAATTAATTCGTCTAAAGTCTTTTGTTTAAAAATCATCTATTTCATCCTTATTTTTTTCTTTAGATACTGATTCATGTTTTAACAGCTCGTCTCTGACTTTTTTATTGTTTTCTTCCAGCTCATCTATAATCCTGTTCCGGTCTGTATTTGAAACAAAGGAAAATTCCTTTATTGATTTTTTAAACTGCGAAAGTGTCTGTTTTGTAAGCGGCTGCATTGATTTATTATCAAACAGATAATTTATCCTGTCCGCAAACAGCGATTTATTTTTGTTTGTTTTTATACTGTCTTTAAAAAACGCACTTCCAAAATCAAACAATGGAGCCGGCTCTATAAACTCTCCCGTATTTACATTTCTTAAAAAGCCAAAGTTGCCAAGATGCCTGTCATCATTCATCATCATACAGTCAACAATCAGCATTTTGTCTATAAATTCTAAAGCTCCCGGTATTTTAAAATAATCAATTGCTTCTGCAAGATGCGCATATGTTTTTTGCGCTTCGGGAAGATTTAACGTTTCTTTTGAATATGGGGCTGCGCTGAATATATGATAAGCAGGCACGAATTCGGTATCCTGCGTCACAAAATTTCTGCACATACTGCACATGTCATATCCTTCTATGCACATATAATAGCTGACAAACGGTATCATTTTTAAACGCTCAAGCAGCTTTGTTGCAAGAATTTCGTTTAAAACCTCATGTTTTAATTCATTGCTGCTGTGTTTGATTAAAATATCTATTCCGTTTTTGTCTCTCTTCCAGCGTTTTTTCATAATACCGTTCGTTGTAACATCAGGTGAATGATAATACATCTGTGCCGGATTAAGCACACCTTTATTTTTTGTAAACAACGTATCTCCCGTAAGGAGCTTATATCCATTTGTAAAAAAATTAAGGTCTTTATATGTTTCATTTTCATTATAACGCAGCCAGTACTGGTCCGACAGACTAAAATAATGAGGCAGGCCATCTCGCCAGTCAATCGGTGTGTCAGGTACATCCATGCGACGGTCTGATATAATACGCTTTCTAAACCATTCGTTAAAGGTTTTTATCATTATTTCTTCTTTATTTATAATAACAGGCAGAAATTTTTTATTTTCCGCGTCAAATTTTGCTTTTTCAGCTACAAAAGCAGATATTCTTGACTTATCAGATGCAGGTTTTAATTCCCCCGAAAGATACATAACAGGCCTGTCCTTATTCATAAGGGTGACTTCTATTTTCCCCATATTATCTTCTCCTTTTTATTTAATTAACAATCACACAGTCTTACATAACTTCACTGCACAAAGTGTTGTTTTGCCAATACGTTAATATCTGGTATTCATTCCCTGCATCCTCAAACAGAGTTATGGCATTTTCGTTTGTGCTTATAAGTTTTCTTCTTTTATCCGGTGTTTCAACACATATAAACGCAGGCGCAATACCATTTAAATCATTATTTTTTGAAAGCGGCACAACATGGAATATATAATCTTTGTGCTCGTAAACCAAATGTCCATAATTTGTAAGCTCTGTATTGGCGGAGCGTTGCGGCACGTATGCGTTTTTATTTATACCAAACCCCATAGCAAGAGTTGAACCTGACGCAAGAATATAAGAATTAAATTCACCGTTTACAAACGTTCCTCTTATAATAAGCTCATAATCCTTAAAATTGATTTTTAGTGTGGGACTTTCAGGTGATGAAACGTATCTTTGCACTTCCCCAAAGCGGTCTATAAGCATACACATGATTTCAGCATGATTATTGTCCATACACATTTTTAACGGAGCTATAAGCGCTTTTACATTTTCACCATTTGAAGAACCCGGAGCAAGAATTGTTAAATCGTAAGTGTCATACACAAATGTTGATACATCCTTATATTTTTCATATCCGTAATTAAAAATTTCTTTAGGTTCCTCTGGCAAAGGTATAGCTTTTCCAAGCATATTAATCTGAATATCTGCACCGCCTGCACCTTTAATATCTTCTTTTAGCTTTTCTTTTTTAACAGGATGCTGCTTAATTTCATATGTATATCCTGCATTACGGTCTCCTTCTTCGTTCCCAAAACGCTGTCTGCGATAATTTTTCTTATCTTTGTACATTTCTTCATCTGCTTTTACAATACATTCCTTTTTATCACAACCTTTTTCACAGAACGCATAACCTGCAGATATTGAAAACGTCATTTTTTCGTTTGACATTTCTGAAAGCAATGTTTTTAAATCTTCTATGTATTTCTTTATAACCGATGAATTAGAAACTCCCTGTATGATTGCATAAAACTCATCTCCGCCAGTCCTGTATGTATACTCGCCAAATATATCTTTTATGGCGTGAGCAGTGTCTACAAGAAGCTTATCCCCGAAAGCATGTCCTAAGGCATCATTTACGACTTTAAGCTCATTTGCATCCATTGATACAAGATAAAAATTATTTAAAGTATTTGTATCTTCGGTAAAAGCCTTTTTATTTTTTAGGCCTGTCATTGCGTCGTGATTTATTTCATACATATATTCTTCCTGTCTTTTCTTAGCCTGTTCTTTTAACTCCTTAATTTCCTTTTCAAGCGCTATTTCTTTATCACTTTTCTTTTTTGCTTCGGGAATTTCTTTTATAAGAGTTATGTCGTCGCCCATATAAACGATGTTATCTGCAGCATTTATAAGGCTGTCATATTCTTTTTTTAGTACCTTTTTTAAATCATCTGTATTGCAGTCAAACTGTATACCGTCAATGGTGAGGCGGACAATATCGGTGTTATCCGCCATATTTTTAATATAATCATATTTAAGCCCTTCCCTTATAAGTCCCGCAAATGCAATCAGCCATATAGTGTTTGCTTCTTTTAGCTTATGTGCAGAACTTCCTTCCTGTAAAACATTAAGCTCTTCCTGTTTACGTATAGCTTCAATATCAGTTAATATCTGCATGTACAGATGTTTTTCCTTAAGAATTGTATTGTTTATTTCCATAACCCTTATAACCTCCAAAAATACATTTTTTATTTATTGCTTACCATTTAATAGCCATGAACAGTTTTTTTGCCCCTCTTTTTACAAAAGAAGGCTTTTTATTTTCTTCATCATTTCTTCTGTGTTCGTTAAAATACATGTCAATGCTTCTCCCGGCTTCCTGTGAGTCATCAATTCCCCTTAAAACCTTTTGTTCTGCAATCTTTGACGATGAATACAGTGAAACTTTAAGCTTTTCATACCATGAAATACCGCAATCCATACAAAAGCAGTTTGGTTCATCCCTTAAAAGAAATGGAACCGGAATTGTATATTCACCCCTTTTTATGCTTCTTTTATCTGCTTTTGAGTTTTGTACCTTTTGTACCGTAAAATACCCGGTCCTGTAACTGCCGCACCTTCTGCATGGAGGCACATATACATAAAAATGATACATATTATTACAATCCTCCTTTTATTATTGTTTTTTCTTTATTCTGTGTTTTATTCTTGTTTTATGCACATACGACATAAAATCCTGCGAAAGTTTAAGCGTAAAATTCACGCCTTTAACGGTAAGTCCATATGGGTCAAGCACTACTGAAAAATCTTTATACATATTTTTCATAAAAAATAATAATTCGCTAAACCTAAGCAGCATGGGAGCATATTCTTTCACTTCCGGTATACTTTCAACTTTTGAGTTTGACAAGAAAGCTTCTATTTCTGTTGAATCTGAAAAAACCGGCACAACCTTTGTATTTTCAAAATGCAGAAAATCAAGCTTTGTGTTTTCTTCTTTATCAGGTCTTACAAGTACAATGAATTGCTGTTTTTCTAACAGACGCACATATGTCAAATTTATTGTTCTTTTTAAAAGAAATACTATTTTTTTTACATATATTCTATGAAATCCTTTAACCGCACGTTCATAACTTTCCGGTCTGGCAGTAAAAATTTCTTTAACTGGCACCGGTTCATTATTAAGGTACACTCTTCTTATATGAAACAGCCTTATGATATCCGCTAATTCATTTTTAGAATAAATATCTGATTTGAGAATAAAAGGAATAAAGTTCGTATCATCAATTTTTGTATCTGACAATTTTAAAATATCTTCTCTTTTACTGACATACACATATATTTTTTTTACATTAAAATACGATTTTATATCTGACATAATTTCTCCTTTCTTTAAATGTTTTTTAAGGTAATATTTCAGATAGTCTGTCTTTATATAATTTGCTAAAGTTATATGTATAATATAAAAATTCGCTTCTCTCCTGCGGGTTTAATGACTCGTGCAGATAATTTAACGTGCTGCCAGTATGTATTTTCTTTACAGGTTTTGAAAGCTGATATTTATTGCAAAGAGAATAACCTGTCTTTTCATCTGCAAATAATTTATACAATTCATCAATTTCTGATGCCTGTACATAACGCTTAAGCATATATTGCAAACAAATTGCTGCATTAAACTGAGCATCATGGTTAGTAAAAAAACCCTTAGGGTATTTATAATCCTGGGCTGTATTCTTTGCATCAAGCACTTTTTCATATATATATTCAACATGTCTTTTCCTGTCAAATTTAATCTTTTCCGGAAAACAAAGTGATACAATATACATATACTGGCCTCTCTCATCAAGACCTGTTGGTATTTTTATATACTTAGTCAAATTCTGCAATTTCAATCTCTTTAGAGTTTCTTCGTTAAGACTTCTTGCTGCCTGCGATGGTGTATAATGGCATATATAGCATATTGCATATTTTATAATTTCAACCGCTATTTTCTCCTGGGTTTCGGGTGATTTGTTTTTAAAGTGATAAGTATCAACTGCAACCTTTGCAGGGTCTTTTAAAATTCTTTCGTACTCTGTGATAAGTTCTTTATTATACATTTCATTTTTTCCTTTCAGTTTTAATATTTACTGTCATATGTGTTATGTGTAGCCCAAACACGACAAAAAGAGGGCGCAAAACCCTCTTAAAATAGAATTTACATTTTTAGCTTTCTACTTCTACCGTACAGGCAGATTGAATATTGCAAAGATATGCCCTTACTTCCTTTGCGTTCTTTATATCTTCATCTGAATAATTATCAGATTTTTCCCTTACATCATCGAGATGTTTTATTATATAAATAATAAAAGGCGCATATTCTCTGAAATGCCCCCTGATATTGATTTTTTCAAGTTCTTCAACCGTAGGAATATAATCCATAATATCAGAACATTTCTTTTCAAAATCCTCCTTAACCTCATCTATAAAATCATCAAGCGCATACAACTCATCATATGTAATATGTGCATTAATTGTGTCTGCCTTGATATGTTTTTGTGTTACTTTTTTTGTTTTCAAATGTCTTTCCTCCCTATTTTATGCATAAAAAAAATAAAGCTTTAAGTATTTGTCATACTCATACTTAAAGATTACAAAATGTAATTTATGTAACTAATAAATCACAAACCCTCAATGTATATATGACAGATAAATAAAAACTTTTTTTACCACAAAAAATGTTAAAAATTTTATTGTTAAGCTTTATTGTTGTAATAAAAATTCTAAAAATCAATGTAAATAATTGGAAAAAATAACATAAAAAAGCGTCGTTCACGATGCTTGCAAGATTTGCTTCGCAAACTTGTTATCAGAATGCGTTTTCAACGCAATTTCCTATAAAAAAAAATATGGAAGGCTTATTACCTTCCATATTGATTATCTGCGCAGCTCATTCTTTTCTTTTATATATTGACTTATAAATAATTCTTTTTTTATCTTCATCGTATCCTGTAATCTCTGTGATTTCAGTAATTTTGAAGTTTTCTATATATATAATGACTTCTAAATCCTTAAGCATCCTTGTTGCTTCTGTAAGTGAATAGTCGCTTCCGTATTTAACATAATCTGCAAGTCGTGGAATGGTTTCTTTAGTGCTTTGTGAATGAACCGAACACCAGCACTTATGTCCTGTGTTAGAAGCTCTCAGAAGGTCTCTTACCTCGCCGCCTTTACATTCGCCGATAATAAAGTAACCCGAATCACACAAAAGACCGTTCTGTCCTAACTGGGAAAGTCCTATAAGCGTGTTGCCTAATCTGTCCTTTAACATATGCTGAAAATAAGCATTTGGATGGATATGTGAAAATAATTCTTCTGATTCCTGAATACATAGTATTGATTTATCTTTCGGGATATAATCAATAAACGCATTCATAGCTGTCGTTTTGCCCGATGCTGACGGGCCTGCAAAAACAATACCTTTTGCACTTACTACCTTATCAAGAATATATGAAGCAGTCTTTTTATCCATCATGCCGGCATTTATAAGGTCAGTAACGCTTACTTTCTTTTTCGGGACTTTTCTTATATGTAAATAAGGCATGCCTGTTGAGTTTATATCCGAAAGACAAAGGTTGAACCTTAATATATAATCTTCGTTAAAATCTTTATCCGTAAAAACTATAATTGGATGGTCTATACTTACTCTGTTTCTTATAACAAGCGCTTCTATAAAACGATTATAATCAGCTTCATTAATAAATTTAATGCCTTTAGCTGTATAGTGCCTGCCATGCACCTTGACGTTTATATTATCTGGCGCAAGCACTCGTATATCTGATACATCCGGGTCTAAAATCGCAGGAGTGAGTACATAATATGAAAAAAATGCACGCTGACATTTTCTTATAAACAGTTCCTTGTCTTCTTCCGGAATTTTGTGATATTTATCTACATACATCCTTACATCTTCCATAAAATCTTTTTCATCTTTTTCACCTATAAGTGTGCGGCGCAAAGACAGATTTTCATTCTCCATAAAATAACTTACGGTTTTTTCAAAGCTTGTCCGTATTTTTTGTTCAGATGCAGTTGTTTTAACGCCATAATCTTCTTCGTGAAGTTCATATACAGGGTCCGAAATTTCAAGTATCTTTATGTCATTTTCAGGAATATATTCACCAATTTCGTCAAGAAACGGAATGTCCGGTGAAGTTTTTTCATATATCTTTTTTTGTTCTGATACAGCCTTATCTGATGTATCTGAAAGCGATGAATATATAATATCCGTAAGTTTGTCCATGTTTTCATTATTTGTTTTTCTCATAACATCCGACTTTTCATTGTTATTTATTTTATTATTTTCGTATCTTTTCGTCGCTGCTTTTTCAGGCTGCGCTTCTGCATCTGTATCTTTTACGCTTTCAGACGTGTGCGCCTGTCTGAACATCTTAAACATTGAAGTGTTAAAATTCCCTGATATAAACGGATTGGTTCCTGCAATTTTAGAGACGCTTTCTTCATTAATTTCTACAGCCGATACTTTTTTCGGCAGTTTGTCAGACAACTCGTCAGAATACTCTCTTACATTTTCATCTTCGTTTTTATTGTCAGTCTTTAAATCCGCTGACAGAGCGTCAAAGGATTTTACTTTTTCTTCATATCCCAAGTTTGATACATCAGTGTACAATGCTTTATCCTGTGGTTTTTCTTTGCCTGCCTCTTCATCGACATCTTCATCTTCATAAACATTTTTATAAATATCTTCATTAAGACTTTCTCTGTCTGCTTCATCTGCAACTTCGTTAAGCAAAGCTTTTTCTTCTTCATCAAGCTTTATGTTTAAACGCTGTTTTAATTTTACTGTAAATGTCTTTAAAACATACTCAAGTATCGGCTCTCCGTCACTTGTAGAAATTAATGCATTAACAAGAACCCCTTCTGATTTAGTTTTAAGCGTCTTATACGATATACTTAAGAATTCAAAATCATCGGTAAATTCCGAAGACATTCTGTTTAATGCAGAAAGCACCTTCATGTTTGCAGTCGTGTTATTTGCAAGCAGCTGTGCTTCTTCCTCCTCCCCATTGTTTGCTGTTATTCTTATTGCAAGGAAGCTAACCGGTTCTCCATCTGCAAGCTCCGCATAACTGTGCCCTTTGGCAAGCGGCAAATACTCAAAAGCTTCTTCATGGTTAGCTGTTTCATATTTATTAAGTTCCTGTTCGTTTGAAATATAATGCGATATAATTTGTAACATTGTTCTGCCACCTTTCTTAAAAATATTTTTTAATTTATTTTTATTTGTCATAAGAAATATGACAGACGAATAACCTTATCTTGACAGACAAAAAGAATTATCTGACAACTTCGTTCAACAACTTCGTTCAACAACTTCGTTTAAGACAGACATAAAAATAAAACACCGGGTTACGAACACTTAATCCGCAATCTGGTGTTTTATCTTACAATTAATTCTAAAAACTATTTTTTATCTGCTTCTTTCCATTTCTGTTTCTTCCTTATCATGCTTTATACATTGAATATTCTTAGACCTTATCATGTCAGGCGCATTAGTCATTTTGTCATTTTGCACATAAGATTTCGCTTCGGTCATGCGGTCGTGCGCTTCGTTCAATTCTTTATATGTTTTTCTTTCCTTAGAATTCATGTTTTTGTCTTTAGTAAGCACATCTGTAAGGCTGACATCTTTGGTAATGCGGATTATTTCTTTGTTTTCCTCATACACACTCTTTACTGTTTCAAGTGCTATGTCTATAAACGCAGCATCAACCTGTTTATTGCTTAAGACTTTACAGAAATTTTGAGAAAATTTAACTGTGTCATCGTATTTACTTTCCTTATTTACAATCCTGTTAACAGACTGTTCTATATTCATAACAGTCTGTTCTTTAATCTTTTCAATTGCTTCTTTTGTAAGAATATCCTTTGGCGCCTGTATGTCCTTTCCTTTCATTTCCTTTTTTATTGCTTTTAAAACATCTTCATTAAGTCTGTCGCATTCATCTGCATTCCCAACAATACTCTTAATTGAATTATAAAGAACCCTGTCTGCAACATCTCCAAGCTCCTGTAAGTTCATACCCGGAAGTCGTCCGTCTGCTTCTTCTGCAAGTGTACGCATAAAAGAACCTTCAAAATTAAATTTCAGGTTCATCTTTATCTCGTCTGAAACCTCTGTTTCATCAATAGCATTTTTATAAATATCTGCATATACCTTTCCTGCCAGCAAAGCCTCGCCTTTACACAAATCGTTTTTAAATGCATTTGAAATTTCTACCGCTGCCATTTTATTAATCCTGTACTGCCTTGTATCATCGACAATAGGGCGTTCGTATAATTCAACACCGTTCTTGTCCATTCCGAGACTAAAATCAGAATCGCTGCCTGTTCTTGCGTGATTATCAAGAGCTTCTTCTATTGTCATTCCCTGACCCTTAATAAGGGCTTGTGTTTTTTCTCCTATTATTATCGGTTCCGGTATTTTATCAAGCTGTTTAAATACGTCAATAGCAAAAGCCTTTTTTTCTTCTGGCGAACTCTTACTTCCCGGTCTTTTAATTACTATATCGTCACCGTCCGGGCGCATAATTGTAATCTGCGAATTTTCGATTTTTAAATACTGACTGCTACTTCGTGTTGATGTAACATACATAGGTTCTGTCTGATTAAAATTAAAAATTTTTTCCTCCAGCTGCTGTTCGTATTTATCCGCTTCCTGTCTGTTTTTATCATACACAAGCTTTTCTGTCACAAGCGACGTAAAAATATCTCCGCCCTTTTTATTGTAAGACATATAATCCTTTGATATTACCGCGACATCATATGTACCATCATGGTTTTGCAATGCAGTGTATGAAATATCCGTTTTGTTTGACTGCCGCTTTCTTGATATGTAATTATACTGTTCTTCTGTCAGATTTTTTAAAACGGTTACCTGCTTATTCCTGCTCATTTCCTCAAATTTATCCGTCGGAATTTCGCCTATTTTGCCGCTGTGTTCAACTGCAAATTTAATACGCAGGTCAAAGCACTTATCAATACCTTTCTGATTTGTTATAATTTCAAGCTGCCCCATCTCATTTCTTTGGTAGTCAAAAAGAACAGGTGACTCAGGATGCGTGACATTATATTCCTTAAGTTCTCTAAGTACAAACTCGCCAAGAATTGCTTTCCCTGAATCGTAGGTAATTCTTTTTACATCCTTTGTATAATTTTCGGTAAGAGCTTTATACAGTTCTGCCTGTTTTTTTGCGCTATATCTGTGCAGCCTGTATTCATCACGTTCTCGCCTTCTGCGTGCACGTTCTCTTGCTATATCTTCTGCTTTTTGCATAAATGCAGACAGACGCCTTATTAAGTCCTGCGCTGCCGTATCATTAATTGTATTTGCCATGTTATTACCCCTTTCGTAAGTTTTTTTATTTGTTTGAAGCTATTTAATATATATCAGATAAAATAAAAAAAAGCCTGTCATAAAACAGACTTTTTATTTATTTACTTTTCGGTTGTGTGTAATTAAGATATTTTATCTTTTTTGCAATCTTCATATTCTGCGATTTTTTCTTTCAAGGCAATCTGATTTCGGAGAGCCTTAATCGCTGTATGTACAGCCTGTGCAAATTCTTCCGTAAACGGATAATCTTCATTTGATGCATCAGAAAATAACAGTTCTAATCTTTCTATTGCTATTTGTTCATTCATATTTCTGTTCCTCTCTTTACATTCTTATTCCTGCATCCATGGGTAATGCCGGTACATGCCTGCATACTGTTTTATAAGCCTTGCATACATTATTTTTAACCAGTTCTTACTTTTATGCAAATGCTTGAGTTTGTAAAGAATACGGTTTTGCGGTAAATCCGGATTTTCCTTTTCTAATTCACACAGCTTAAACAACGAAAGACTTATGAATTTTCTTGTAACCGGGTGCATAACAAGCGAACCTTTTTCTTTTTCAAGCCACCACTCATATTCTTTTGCAAATGTAAAACCCCTACCGTTGTATGCTTTTCCTGCTCCAAGATAATCACAAAGCATTTCCAGTGCATATCTGTATGGCATGATAAGCGCCTTTCCTCCTGCATCCATTTCGTCAACCCAGTAATGGTAATGATGTTTATTTTTCCCCTTATGATGCTGCCATGCTAACGAATAACCTTTTTCTTCTTTACACGTATCAATCGGCGAACGTACTCCTGTGTAATATCTTACACTTTCCCAAAATTCCACAGGGGAAAACTTTGAAAAGTCATGAATAATTCCCTGTAATGGAATGCCGAATTTAAAACAATAATATCCGACATATAATTTGTGAGTGCACACTGTTTTTAAATGCTTAAATATGTTAATAAATTTAATTCTGCGCGTATTCATTTCTGTACTCCTTTTTCGTTATCTTAATCTTGTATTAATTCATTCTTCTATCGTTTCTTTTCCATGCAGTTAAGAATAATACCTGAAACTGACATTATCATAAAACAGATAAAAATTACAATAAAAACATTATTATTACTTTCAATTATCTGTTCGACTGTACCGCTGTTGAAGCTAAAAACAGGGATAACAAATATTGATAAAAAGATATATACTGATAACGCCAGACACAGTGTTAATGAAACAATTGATGTTACGACAAAAACACTTTCCACAGTTCTTGCGATATGCTTATCAATTTTTATACCAGTTTTCTTTCTCATCAATTAATTCTCCTTTTAGAGTTTGGAAAACTAAAATAAATTTAGTTAATCTAAAGTTAATCAAGTTCAATCTGTAATTTTGCAACTTCTGCCGCCGCACGATATACCTGCTGTGTTTAGAGTCTCTATGCTTCCGTGTTACCTTTTCTGTGCAATATTGTTGTTTTGCCTTCAAGGTTGACTTGCTTAGTTTCTCCTGTAAATTCGTATTTCTTCATTTTTTATTCCTCCTTTAAATATTTACATATTTAATACATGACTGAAAAATAAAAAAAAAGACGGGCATTTCTGCACCGTCTCATTTAGTGATTTTAAATTATTTTTTTACTGCATGCTACATGTCTTTTTTAACATATGCCGCTTTGTTTTCGTCTATGGCTGCTATCAGGTCATCCCAATCATCAAACGCGATTACTTTACCGTTTCCTCTAAGCATTATATCTTTTCCGTTTGAACCTATGGAAATATATGCGCTGCAAAACTCGTTTCCTTTTTCTCTAACAACAAGAGTTGTGCCTTTTCCTACTTTTATTTCTTTATAATGACTGCTCATTCTTTATCTCCTTATTCTGAATACACCGGTTCAATTTCATAAAGCATATTTGTTTCAGGGTTATATTTGTATGGCAGTCCGTTTGGCGCATAATAAGCAGTCGGCGTTGTATCTGAGCACGTTATTGACATATCATCATATCCAAGATTGCCATTCCACCAATACACAATGCCTGTCGTCTTGTCGTACCATAGTCCTCCTCCGATTTTTACCAAAGCATCAATTCCTAATATTTCGTTATTTAATTCATCTGTTTTTTCTATATTCACAAGTACTTCTTTCTTTCCCACTTCGCAGGCAGTTAAAGAAACTGCAAACATCAAGGTAATGATAAGTGCTAAAATTTTTTTATTTTTCATAATTGGCCTCCTTTACCTGTTCTTTTTTTTGCTCTGCTTTAAATTGCATATACTGCATTATTATCAATGTCCGAAATAAAGCCACCATCTTTTAACCGATAAATCAATTTTTCTTTCTTTCAATTTTTTGATTTTTTCTTTATTAGCAGTATAAATCTCAAGCTGCTTTGCTACCAATGCATCTGCTTTTAATTCAGGATATAAAGAAACAAGCGTAACACTGCTTTCATTTTTTAATTCTTTATATGTATCAGATTCATAATCCATATATTGTTTAACTAAAACATTCATATCATTTTCAATATGTTCGTTTTCTTCTGTATACATTACAATCTTAGACTCTAATGTGCGCCCATTTACAATGCTTATTCCCATTAATACCGAAATTATAAGAAAAGATAGAGATAAAAAAACAGACGCCAATGTTAAATTATGATTTACAAGTTCATCGAGTGTTTTGACAGTAGGATTAAGTGCGCATAATAATGTTAAACCAAAAAATAATATCGTTAATAATATCAACATAATTTTTCTCCTTTTTAATTATTGTTTTTTTTGTGTAAATTATCATTAATTCTGTTTTTTATTACATCCATGACAATATTGCAATAAGTGGAATAATTACAAATGCTAATATAAAAAGTAATGCAATAATATCCTTAAAACCATCAAACCTATCACCTTCCGTCATTACAAAATACAACAACACTATTGCAATGATAAAAATAACTGCAGTTAAAATATCTCCTTTATCTAATATCAGTACCATATTCATTCAACTCTTTCTAATTTTTTTTCTATACAGTCAATACACAACTCTTCGTCACCATATCTGTACAATTCATCAACTTCATCTTTACAGTCATCGCAATAATAGTGTTTAGCGTGCCGCAAGGAACAACTGTTTCCCAAACACGAATATCCGCCGCCTGCACAATCACAGCAATCGTTTTGTATACACACCATTTTCGTTTCCTCCTTTAAAATATTTTTATACATTAAACATGACTGAAATAAAAAAAAATAAGACAGGTGTTAATGCCTGTCTTATTGATTTTCTGTTTTTATTTGCAACATTCATAAGCTACATTTAATACCAGCCTTTATCAGTGAAATGAAAAATTCCATCCTTTTACTTCTGAATACTTAATAGTCAATTCATCAGAAACATTCATTTTATCTAATTGAACACTATCAATCTGAAATACATCCTCTTTAATTTCTGTAATAACGCCAAAACAATCATATGTATTGCCATTCCTCAGTAAATAAAAGTGAATATCATCACCTATTTTGAATTCTTTTCCATCACTAATAATTGCTTTTGTAATTTTTACTTCCATTTGATTATTTCCTTTCTATGACAATTCTTCCATCTTTAACTGTTGATACAGTCGATTACCTCTACAGTATTCGCAACTACCATGAGGCCTGCAAGTACAATCAATAGCTTGCGCTCCATAATAAGGTTTCCTCTTTTCTTTACCATGTTCTATTGCTTTATCAAAACTCATAACAATTATCTGCCTCCTTATGTATACATTCATTACAAATATCACTACCCTCAAAATAACAATTATTGCAGCCACTAAAACTATTATCTTTGCAATATTCCTTACAAGTTGAGGTTCGCACACCATACCTTTCTTCTTCAATTATCAAAGGGCAATTGCCGCTTACGCAATTATAGTATACAAAATTATCTCTTTCTTTCATGTTTAACACCTCTTTTTTTTTGTTTATGACCATTTTATAAATCCTCTACCTCCCAAACATTTGTCGCCATTTATATAAATATTAATTCCAATTGAGTCATTTTCTTTCTTAAAATATTGACCATATAACTCTAAAAGATTGCATGTATAGGCAAGTAATTTGTCAGAATAATCACGTTTTAAATAATTAGGCTCACTAATATATTTCAAATAATTAAAGCCACATTTTCTTTTAAATACATTATCTGAACAGTCACTTACCTCAATTTCAATTTTGTTCTTGTCAAACCAAGCATATGTTTCTAAGGAAATACAGTATCCATCATAATCACATTTGTTTTCTGAAATCATATTGATGATTTTCTCTACATACCAATTCATTTTTTAAATTACTAAATTCTTTCGTAGCTCGTTCAATGCTAAGTTTCTTGCAACATTGTACAACTTTAGCATATTCTGCTTTTGAATTTCATTGAAGTATTTACTGTCTGCATCTGGAAACAAACTACCACTTAATAAATCGAGAAATGATTGCATTTTTCCTGCGTTTCCGTAATATACTTTTTTAGGTAAATATTCTTCCATTTCTTCAATTTGATAAACATGTAACATTTTTGCTTCACTCTTCTTCATATTTATTCCTCCTTTAAAATGCTTTTATGTATATAACATGTCTGAAATAAAAAAAATAAGACAGGTGTTAATGCCTGTCTTATTAAGACTGTTGTTGGATTGTTTCTATTAATTTCGCTTTCGTCATGTTTTGTCAGTTATTTAAACCTTTCACGCTCTTTTAATGTGCAAAAAGATTGGTAAAAAAACACACAAATCCTAATGTTGGAAGTCCCAAAATAATAGTTACGATAAAGCTTCCGACAAAACATGCTGCCACTTTTTCTACGTTTTTTGCTTTCCTACCGTTTACCTCTATATCTGCGAAATTAAACATAATCAAAAACAACACACTCAGAAAAATAATTACTAAAATTCTCATTTTTGCATCACTCCTCAAATTCTTTAATTCTCTCTTCTAATTTTTCAATAGCATCTTCCATCATTTCTGCCCACCTTTGTGCGTATGTAAAACAAGCGCGCCCATATGGGTCTGTATTCTTACCAAACCAATTCTTATAATCTTGTTCTTTTCCTTTTAAAATCTTCATTGTCTTCCCCTTTTTATATTAATCTATCGACATTTGATACAGCTTCTTTCCAGTAACGCTTCGTTTCATCCGAAATGACCGGGTTCTCAACACAAACTTGCATTAACTCTTTGTAAAATACATCCGCGTATTCGCCTAATCCGGTTATCTTTAAACTTCTTAAAATTCTTGTAATCCTTAAATAATTATGATTATTTTTAGTAATCCAGTTCCTGCCGCGCCTTTTAAAATTTCTGTTTTTGATAATCTTTTTACCTTTTCTTTCAAAACCGTAAAACCCAAGCATTACGTCTAATGATTTTAAAATGTTTTGTTGTATGATTTTATTCTCTAAGATAAGTTCAATTTCTTTTTCGTTAAGAACCGGTGCTTCTAAGTTATATCTGCTTGGTTCGTCTAACGGAAACATCCACTGAATGTAATTGTGATTTGTTTCTAAGAAAATTTGATTTTCCCTCCATAAATCTGATAGGCGCCTTATCTTTGGATGTATTTTTTGCTGTTGGACAATATTGTCGGATAAAAAATCAAGTATTATGCTTTCCATAGCTTTCTCCTCTAAAGCATTTTATATACAATGCGTCTGAAATTATCACTTTACACCTTTAGCTTTTTCAGCTATATATTCAAGTATCTTCATCTTGTCTTCATCAGCATCTTTTATCTGATGCAGCGCGCACATCTGTATAAATGTTTTACTCATTATCGTATCTGCTTCAAACAGCTTCTTAACTGTCTGTCCGGCAAACACGCCGATTGGAATAACTGAATTGTCATTTACTGGATTACCGTCTGTCATGCTGTCAGGTAACGTGCTGTCTGTTTGATTTTCATGTACATCTAAAGATGACTGAGTTTCGCCAAACATATATATATCTTCGCGCGGTTCCTTAAATTGTGGTGCTTCTGTTATACTTCCTGCCAACACTTTTGCTGCAGTCATTTTAGTATCAGTCTTTCCCTGCCTGTTTTCGCTGTTGGCAAGTTTTTGCATAATTTTATTTTTATACCGGGATTTATTATTTATTGTGTCTGTTTTGGCTCCTGGAAAGATTTCATCATCTGAATATACCTCTAAATCTAACTGCAGATACATTTTAATGCCAAGCGAAAGAGCTCTGTTATAAGCCATGACTTTAGGGTACTGCTTTGCTATATCCGTTGTAAGTGAAGATAATGTTGCTTCTCCGATAAATGTAGAGTTGTAACCGCTTTTATCTTTTAACGTCCATTCGACTGATGTGTATGTTACCTCTCCTGCTTCGTTTACATGGGTTTCTGATTTTACGCTGTCTGTAATTCCAAATTCATTTTTAATACTTTCAAACGCCCTTTTTAATGAGTTGGCTGTAACTGTTACGATTGCTTTATCGTCTGTTGCGATTGGATAAACCTCAAGCTCTATATTTTTGTTAAGTTTTCCCGAAAAGACGCTTATTGTTTTTAAATCTGCCATGCTGACCTCCTTGATAATTTCTTAATGTCTTTTTAGTTTTATATATAAATAATGACAGAAACAGATGCTTAAATTTCGGCATAAAAAAGTAATTGCAAAATTTGCTGTAGATGTTTGAAGATAAAAAAGCGTCGTTCACGATGCTTGCAAGATTTGCTTCGCAAACTTGTTATCAGAATGCGTTTTCAACGCAATTTCCTATAAAGTAAAAAAATCGGCCCGCATGCATAAACACACGAACCGATTTAATATTAATTAATGTCAAAAATAAATTTTAAAAGAGGGTGAGCTTAAAGATTATGCAGTTACAACGCTTCCTCTTGCTGAATTTTCAAATTCATTCTCTTCAAATTCAGGAATAACCGTAAATGACTCAAAAACAGCTTCTGCTGTCGGCTTAAGAGGATTTGTTGTGTCTATGTTATATCCATCTGTTTTTGTAAGAAGCGCAACTCTTGCACAGTGGTCACCCCTTTTTGCAAAGTTTTGTATCATTTCTGGTGTGAACTGCCCTGATGCCGGCTTACATTCTATAAAGCATGTAATGTCATACTTACCCGTTACTGGATTCTGCATATTCATAGGCATACTTAAAGAATATTCTCCGTCTTTTTCAAAAAGTGTTACCGACCCTAATAAAACAAAACAACCCTCTCCTGCTTTGTTTTCCTGTACCTCAGCACATCCTCCGATGTATACTCTTGTTCCCATATATGTAGTAAATTGCGAACCATCTTCACTTGTGCGCACCTGCTTAGAAGCTTTAACAATAACTATTCTTCCCTGTTCGACTGCTGCTGGCTTACCTTCTGACTTTGAAGTTGAAAGTCGCATAATATCATCATACGCCTTACTTCCCTTTGGCTTGCTGCTGTTGTAAAAGTCAATATATAATGAAGGTATTTTCTCTTCATCTGTACGTTCCGGTTCAGATAATTTAATACTTCCGTCTGACTGAATTGTGTACTGTTTTGCTCCTGCAGAAAGAACAAGCGTTGCCTTTGACTTGCCAGTCTTTGTTTCTCCTGTAATGATTGTTTTTACCCGTCCGGCAAGGATAACTGTTGATGATGTTACGATACTTGTGATTTCTACACCGTCTTTCATGTAGTTCTCCTGCTCCTCGCTGTTAATTCTGTTGAAAATTTCAAAATTCTTCATAATGTAATCTCCTTATTTTTATTTTTTTTATATAATGATTGATGATGAATATTAATGTGTTGCAAATGCTCCCGATTTAAATGAGTCTCCAAGCGCATATACAAATGCCATATCTGTGCTTGCATTTATTTTTCCGATTATATCCGGAAACGATAAAACTTTTTTATAAAACTCTTTTTCGGAAACTTTTAAGTCAGATTGTGAAAAATATTTCTTTATCCTTCTTTTCCCTATCATTTCAAACCCTTTGTTTTTTGATAATACGTTCACAGGGTTTTTAACAACCTTTATAGCGTCCTTTTCGTTTATAAGTATTTGAGCATTATTAATTAGTGTTTCAAGCTTATACTCCTCGTCTGTTTCGTATAAAGGTATCGGCGTTTTAGCCCCTGCAGGTCTTACCGCAAATACTTTTTTATTTCCTCTGCCTGTATCAGACCAGTTTATGACTATTGACAGTATATATCCTTCTATCTCTTGTTTTACATCAAATACAGCTTGGAAACCGTTGATGCTTCTTTCGTATGAATGAAATACAAGACAGTTATTTTGAAGTTCATAATCAAAAACTGTTTCTATGTCGGCAGGCGGTTTTGAGAGCACGCCTGCAAGCATTAAGGATTTCCCAAATTTGCGAATTACTGCAATCGGATATCTTATACTTGTTTTTCCTGTAGGCTTATATGCGAGCATGTTTGCCTGCAAAATTACATCTGATAAAATTGTACCGTCATACATGTTACCAGTGCATTTGCACTTTTGCGCTATCATTGACCTTGCAAGATTAGATAAGAAAAATATCTTGTTGTCATACATAAGAACAGAAGTTATTTCTTTGTTTTGTATAGCATTTAAAATTTCTGTATCTATATTGCGCTTCATAATACCTGTGGCCGCTTTTGATGATACGTTTTCATTTTCTGACTGCAAATCTTTTACAAGAGGTAACACTCTGACCAGCTTTACGTATTCTTTATCTGAATTGAAAAGTATGTGATATAATTCACACTCCGATAAATCAAAAAAAGATACATAGCTTGTATCAGATTTAAAATTTTGCACATCATCTTTAAAAATCTTAAGAAGATTTTTTTGTGCCTCTTTCATACCCTTTCTCCTTTCATTTAAATTTGATTAATATATGACTGAAAAATAAAATTTCTTGTTAAAATCTTAGAAATGAAATTTTCATAAAAGAGTTGGAAAGACTTAAAAGGTAAATTATAAGCTTTTATTTTCCATTGCTTTTGTAAAACGCTGTTGTTAAACACAAAAATATAACATCATAATGTTATAAAAATGAAAATACTGAGATTGCAGATGCGACTTATGGGATATTTATATAGCAACATGTTGGTATGAAAATAGGTACGAGAGGTTTTAAGTATTGAAATTGCAGAAATAAAATATAACAATATATTGGTATAGAAATGCGTTTGATGCGCATAAAAAGGATTTTATATGATATAAAATATAACAATATTATGGTATAAATATAGACATATTGGTATTAACACACAATTACAGGAACATGAATGAATGTGCGCAGGAATAGTGTGCAGATTATGGAAACCGTAATGCAGATTATAAGGATATGAAATGGATTGGCAAAATAATATATATAGGTAGGAGAAAATTATAAAAGGAATTTATAGTTACGTGCATGTTTTTAATGAACACACATGTTCGCTTTAATGGGTATATAGTTTGGTTTTGATAAATTAAGGTTGGTTTTGATAAGTATATACATGTTCGCTTTTGGTAGTACGTGTGCTTTCTTGTTGCTCCTATACTGCCCTTTTTAGGGATGGAACAAGAAAAGGGCGGACAATGGAAAGAAGTTTTATTTGAGGAAATAAGAATGGGCTTTGTGGGTTTAGAAAAAAAGTGTATGACATATTACACCTTATTAAAGCGTATAACTCTTTT